>ERZ1694689.43-NODE-43-length-65298-cov-29.349018_pt1 | contig 65298 bp, 88 predicted proteins | sample MGYA00581724_ERZ1694689 | MGnify/ENA primary metagenome ERZ1694689 (study PRJEB42213, sample SAMN07424469) | human gut metagenome | biome: ENVO:00009003; feature: ENVO:2100002; material: ENVO:00002003 | host: Homo sapiens | place: USA | collected 2014 ...
ACGATCGTCTTGGGATTTGCCTTCAGCTGTGCTACCAGCGGTGCAAACATATCAGCCATTGTGATTACCTCCGAATTTACTTTCCAATATTCACATCCAGATATCTGTTGGACACAAGGATGCCTTTCTCTTTTATTCTAGCACATACGGCAAAAAGTTCAAGACAAAATTGGCTTTTTATGCTACAATTTTTGCCTCACGCATCATCGTTATTTTCCTGCCAAAGTAGTAAAACACGCCCTGCGTATTCCTTCACAATTTCCCGTAAACCACCTTCCACAAATTTCAATTATAAGCTATGCACTTTTCATTCACGATTTTTCTTTTTTAAAAATGCAGAAAGTTCCAGTCAGTTCATGTATTTTTTACGTTAAAACGCAAAAAAGAGCCATCCTCCCGATTCTTCGAGAGAACAGCTCCATAGTATTGGCTTTATAAATATCAGATAGAAATGGTGTTACACAAACCCCGTACCGTTGAATTTTGCTCGTATTATCGATATATTTTTGCCAAAAAATCCACCCAAACAATGCCCCGTCCAAATCCATTCGCCATCTATCGAGTCCAGTTCTCTTGTTGATTATCAATCTTCTTATAATATCGCATTTCCTCTAAAAATAAAAGTCCCTGTAACTTTCGCTCACAGCTCCCACTCAGAGCCATAAACGATCGTTGCAGGGGCTTTCTTCATCTTACCGGTCACTCCATTTTGAATTTTCGGCAGTTCCTGCCTTCGGTGAGTGCCAGATGAACTATTTTCAGGCAGTGCAGAAGAAACATTCAGCGTTGGATACGTGTGTGGATCACGTTTTCCGCTCCTGCCCTGCCCAAAATATCATTTTTACTTCCCGCTCTTTGCCTTCAGGCGGTCATACTCCTTGTCGGCCGCAATGGCTTCCTTCGTAAAGGAATTGTTCTTCCACCATGCGACAAGTGCCGCAATGGTCGTGATGCCAGCCGTCACCAGCTGCTCCACAGTGGTGCTCTCGATAGGCAGCGGGCTCTTGCCCATGGCGCTCAGCATCTGGTTGGTCAGAGCCAGCAGAAGAACGGCGGTACGTGCAATGGTGCCTGCAGTAATGTTGAAATTCATACGTTGCTCCTTTCGTGTTCGTATTCATGTACTTCGATGTCGGACATTCTGTGGTTCAGCACCTGAATATCTCTCTGGATGACCGGGATCTTCTCCGCAAAACCGTTGTGCTTGCGGACTTCCCGGGTCAGCTCCTCAATTTTGTATTCCATCACGGCATTGGAACGCGAGTTTGCGATCAGCACGCCGATCAGGGTCACAACACCGCTGAGGATGGCGGCAATGATGCTTTCCATCGGCGCTCACCCCTTCCAGCGGCTCTTGGCTTTGCGCACGTCCACATGCACCCAGCCGTTGGCGCGTCCCAGACCGGGCGGGTAAATGCCGCAGCCACCGGCGTTGCCCAGCAGTTTGTCCGCGTAGGCATACACCTGCTCCACGCTGATGCCCTGCACCTGAATGTCTGCCGCCTTGCCGTACAGATGCTGGCTGAACTTTGCGGCATTCTTCTGCTTTGCGTTCCAGCTTGCCGTGCGGAACCCACTCGTGATGGTCACAGGCTTGCCGAAGTGCGTACGGATCTTCTCCAGCACCTCCACAAGCGCCGTGTCAATGAACACCGGGTCGCTGCCGTCACGGCAGTAGAACTCGCGCACCTTGAAATGCTCCGAGAGCTTTTCGTTTCCATTTTTCAAAATGGAGTACGCTTCCAAACTCAAATATCATCCTTCCTTTCATCTTCCAAGCCTGAATGCTCCTTCTACCCGTTTCAGCGGCTTTACCTCCACAGGCAGGGTATCTGCACACAGCATCGCCGCCACCGGCTTTGCTGCAGCATGCGCTGTGATCCTGATATTTCCCGTCACCGATGCCATTTTGATTTGTGCACTCGCGTTGTCCTCTGCCATGGCAACACAACTTCCGGTCACATCCGTGCCGCCCATCTCTACGGTCAGCGCCAGCATTTCCTTCTCGCTGTCGCCTACGTTGAACACATTTTGGTAACTCATGCCGGCAACGATGCTCCCCACCGGGTTTGTCTCGCTCACGCCGTCCAGTGCCCGCTCAATGGTAAAGCTCTCGTAAGCGCCTACCGTCACGGCGCACTCGGCTTTCACGCCGCCGCACTCTGCCGTCACCACCGCTGTGCCTTTCCGCAGGGCTAGAATGGTTCCATTTTGAGTAATTTTCACCACGTCCCGCGGTTTCGCGGTCACGTTCATCTTGCGGTAGAACGTATTCGTCGGCCCAACGCCCACCAACAGCTGGTACTCCATGCCTCTGTTCAGCTTCAGGTCGTATACGTTCAGCGCCACGGCTTCCACCTTCAGGGTGTACATGGTCGGGTGCAAGTTGTACTCCAGCGTGATCTTCGAGTGCCCCTTGTCGCTTTTGAACTGGTCCACCCACAAGAGACCCGAATAATAATGGCTGGGATTGTCCTCCAGCGCAAACCGCACCCGCTGTCCCTTCAAGGTCTCGCAGATGGTCGTGTACGCGGTCTCCCAGTCCCAGCCAGCATAGTCGTTTTCGAGGTAGAACTCAATTTTTCCGGTACGGTCATCGTAGGTGGGACGGTTTGCAGGGGTACGGCTGTAGTCCAGTGCGCCGTCTCTGCCGGGCACAGTCACGAACTTTGTCCGCTCAATGGGCGGTGCGATCACCGGCCGCGAGGAAGGGATCAGCTTCCAGTCGTCCCAGGTGTCAATGTAGTTGTCGCCTACATTTATAATAAGAGAATGGTACATTGATCCTCCTCACTTGTTGATGTATCCAATGGTGGACTGGATCGCATTCCATGCCTTGCCCGCCGTTGCAAAGTTGCCCGCCTGCAAAGACGAGAGCTTTGCCGTGGTCGCGCCAAAGGTAAAGTCTTTCTGGTCCAGCTCATGCAGCGGGATCACTTCCTTCGTGCAGGGCAGCCAGTCATCGATGCTGTGCGGTTCCGCGAGCACGTACGTCTCCTTCATAAAGTCCAGCCGGTCGGTGTCCACGCCAATATCACACAGGTCTGCAGCGTTGATCTGCACACTTCCGGTGAAACCGCTGTACTTTTTCAGCTCGTCCGTGGCCTTCTTCAAAAGGCTGTCTTCCGTAGAATCGGTCCCTTCCACCACAAGGACACGCTGGCACAGGCCGTACTTCTTGATGGATTCTCCGTTGTACGCTTCCCGCGAGATGGGGTTCGTGGTCTCCCCGAAGAGCCATCCGCTCTTGTACCAACCATATGCCTTCACCGAGTTCACGATGTCCCCGGCCTTGATGTAGTACGAAATATCCAGCAGGTTCTTTCCAAGCTCGATCACCTGATCGGTCTTGTCGTTCAGTTTTGCCAGATAGTCCAGATATCTTGTGTAAACGCGCACACCGTCCACCATTTTAATTTCTTTGCGCAGGCGCAGATATCCGCCGTACTTTCCGGTCAGGCTGTTCGTCAGTACGCTCCAGCAGTCGCTGATGGCCTTGGTCTCCTTGTCCGTGTCGCTTTCCGGCTTTTCTATGGTCACATTTCCGGGCAGGAACACCTTGCCTTCGCCCTTGAAGCCGACGTGTTCTTCCGGGTCGTCCTCCACGGTCAGCGCCAGTGCCAGCAGTTCGGACGCCGTGTAGAACTTGTTCTCCACCCGACAGTCTCTGTCCTGCAAGTATCCAAACTCGCTCTCGCAGGTCACTTCCATGTCCAACTCAAAGTTCTTTTCCATTTCGGTGATATAGCCCATAAAGATCTCGCGGCCGTCCTCTTCTATGCTGACTACCGGTTTTTTCAGCTCCAGCTTGTCGTAGAATGGGTTCGAGGCGGGCACTGTAAAGGTAAATGAGCTGATCTCGTTGGCCTCCAGTGTCACTTCCGGGTCAAGGATCACCGGTGCATTCTCGTTGAACGGATCGTCCAGAATGTTTCGCTCTGTCCAGTAGTAGCTCTGTCCATCCGCCGTGCCTTTGATCTGCCCGATGTACACCACGTACCCGGATGAACGGATGCGGTTCACCTTGCAGCTTTTCCGGTTAGTGGTCCGGCCGTCGCTGGCTTCTACCGTCAGGATATAGTCGGCGTTCCAGTCAAAGCTTTCCAGCTCTTTCTGTGATATTTCAAACCGATATACTCCATTTTGAATTGCCCTAAACGTCCTGCGCACTTTGCCGTTCAGCTTTTCGGTCACGGTAATGGTGTCGCCATCTGCGTCATAAACGCGGTATGGCAGCCCGAACTTTCCCCACCGCCCAAATACGCCGTTCATGCCAAAGTAGTTGCTCTGGATCTTCGGCCCGCTGTTGGCTGTCAGGCATCCATCATCGTCCACCGTGGCATTCTCATCCACGCAGAAACATACGAGAATATTCGAGCTGGAAACGCCCCACTGTCCCGTTGTCGTATCCCAGTAGGTGTTAATGTACCCAGGTGACCCGGGGTCGGCACCTCTGCCGTGCTTCACGTAAAGGCTCAGCGCCTCTCCGCGGGTGTTATCGCCATCCTCGTAGTTTTTACTGCTTCGCGTGCTGAACACGTACGTCCACAAGTCGTAGATGTTGCTTCCTTCGGTAATATCCGCCCTTCCGCCGCTCAGACTATCCTCAAAAAATCTTCGGATTCCAGTAAACAGCGCCGTATCTCCGCTGAAGTCTACTACCCTCGGCACAAAGAACCGCTGTTCTTCCAGCGTACCGCTCTCACTTGAACCATAATCATACCGGATCGTCACCGGCACGATGGTCTTCAGTGTGTCCTTACTCAGCCGTGCTGCGTAAGTGTTTTCCAGCCAGTTGCGCAGGGTCGGCTCGTTCTTCCACGAAACATCTTTCTCGTTGTTGCCCCACTGCACTGCGTCTTTCAGCAAGGTGGTGCGCATCAGCATGGTCTTACCCTTGCCGTTCAGGTCTTTTTCGTAGTTGTGCTGGGCCACCACAAACTCTGCTGCAACGCCGTCCTCGTACACTTTCAGGGTATCACCGGGGTTCAGTTCTTTGATGATCGCCATTTTCTCACTTCACTTTCGCTGCAGTCAGCCGTCCCATCCGGTCGTCGATGTAGCCAATGGCCTTTCTGCCGTTGATGGTCACGCTCATGCCCTTGATGCTATCGGCCACGCCGTCCATGTGCCCGGCCAGTGCGTTGATGGCACGCAGAGTGTCCTCATTTCCGGCGCTCTTCAGTCCATTTTGAAGCTGCACTTCGGCATCGATCTTGTCTGCAAGGTTCCGGCTCACGTCTCCGTCAAGGCTCAGCGATTTTGTCGCCGCAAAGGCATTGTCGATCTCGTCCGCACCTTCCAGCACGTTGGTCAGGTCCACCACGGGCACGATCTGGGGCGTGTACTCGTAGTCGTCGCCCATCACCTTGCTGATGGTCCCAAGCGAACCCTTCGCAATGTCCATGGCGTTCTCGGTCATGTCGCTCACGGCATCGTCCACAATGGGCGCATCTTCCTTCACGCCATCGCTGATGCCCTTGTCGATCTCCGAGCCAACGTCCTTTGCGCCGGTGGCCTTTTCCTTCTTCCGGCTGCTGATAAACCACGCAATACCGCCGATCAGTGCCGCGATAGCTGCAATGATACCCACCACAATCAGCAGTTCCGGCAGCACCGCAAGTATGGAAGCGCCCAGCCCGCCCAGTGCTTCGCCAATGCCGCCAACTGCCATTCCTGCACCGGCTCCTGTCGTTCCCAGCTGTCCAAGCATGGGCAGCAGTCCACTCAGGGAATTGCCGACATTTGCCGCGGCTGTCCCGATGTTGGCAAGCTTTCCTGCAAGGTCTCCATTTTGAATTCCGGAAAACAGCTTCAGCAGCATGTCTCCTGCCCCTCCGGTCAGCTGCTTTCCGGTGTCCGTAAACAGCAGATCGATCAGTCCCGTTGCCGCCGAAATGATGGCACCAGCGTAGTCTCCCTGCATGGCGGATGCAATGGCCGAGACGAATTCCGTCCCGATCTCCATGCCTTCCTCGCTGAATGCCGCCTTGAATACGGTGCTCAGGGTATTCGTCATCTCCTCGCCCATGGCTCCGGAGACCTTCGTCCACACCTCGCTGCACGCATTGCTGATGGGCACCCAGTTCTTCTGGATGGCATTGGCAAGCTTTACCACCGCGCTTTTGGCGCTGTCCTCAAGGCCCATGGCATCTGCCAGTGCCCCTGCAAAGCTCACCATAGAACTGCGGGAGGAGAGCAGCTGGTCCTTCAGGTCGTTCACATCGTCTTTGCTCAGCGGATTGCCATTCAGGTCTTTGCCGTCCGCCAGCTGCTGCTGGATGAGTCGGGTCTTTTCCAGCTCGGCATTCATGTTCTGCAGTGCTTCCACTGTGCCGAGGATGCTGGTAGTAATACCCTGATACTTTGCTTTTCTTGCCTCAGCGCTGTTTTCGCCGTACTGCTCCACCGCCTGCTTGTAGGCGTCCTCACGGTCTTTCAGGCTGCCATCGCCGTAGATGCTGGTCAGCAGGTCCATGCGGCTCTGCATCCGGCTCTGTTCGTCCTTGATGATGGAAAGCTGCGCATCCAGCTTGTTCAGCGACTGCTTGGCAATATCATTTTGAAGCTGCAAACTCTCGGTCTGCGCATCCAGATAGTCGTTCCAGGCTTCCTTTGTGCGCAGGTCGCTTTCGCCGTATTCCTTCCGCAGGGTCTCCCACTGCTCTTTTGCCTTGGCTTCCTTCTTCTGCTTCAGTTCCAGCTCGTTCTTCTGGTACTCGGTCTCCCGGTCGATCTTGTCCAGCTTTGAGGCAGTGTTGCTGTTCTGGGCCGTCCAGAGGTTATACTCTTTTTCCAGTGTACCAAGGTCGGTGTCATACCGCTTCGTGATGTCTTCAAACAGGCCGGTGTACTGGTCTGCCTGCAATTTCGCAAGGCTGGTCTTTTCGCTCAGCAGGCTGGCGTAGGCTTCCTTGGTCTCGGTCTTGTCCGCGCCCCAGCGCTTCAGCATTTCGTCGTACTTTGCCTGTGCAATGGCCACCCGGTCGGTCTGGTTCGCAATTTCTGCCGCCGCGTTCTCCATCTTCTTCGCCAGCAGCGTGTCCTCGTCCGCGCTGTATTGGCTCTCGGTCTGCCACAGCTCGTACTCGCTGTCCAGTGCTTCCCGTGCCGCCTTGTTTGCTTCCAGCTTCGGCTTGTACTTTTCCTCGATCTGCTGGGCCACGGTCTTCTTCGTGCCGGAGCCGGAGGATTTTTTGGTCTTGCCGCCGCTGCCTGTCGGATTCTTGGCATCCTTCGGGTCCTTCTTTATATCCGCGTCAAGGTCTTCGGAAGTCAGTCCGGTCTTGCCGCCGGGCTGCTTTGCGCGGTAGGCCGATATTTCTTTTTCATACCATTCGTCAAAACCCGGCATTCCCTGATATTCACTGCCGCTGAGCAGTGCATTTTGAAACTGACTGCCGTAGTTCTTTGCCTTATTCAGCAGTCCCGGGAACAACTTATCCAGCCAGCTTCCGGCAGAATCCAGCATTCCGCTGATACCGTCACCAATGGCAGCCGTGCCGTCCGTTCCGGTCAGTCCTTCCTTGAAGCCCTCCGGGATGTATTCGCTCAAGGTCGCCATCCGTGTAGAGGGCGAGTGAATGCCCCAGAAATTGCGGAAGAATGTTTCTACGGTACTGCACAGTGTCGCTATACCGCCGGTCACAGCGTTCGTGCTTTCCGGACCGGTCAGGCCGTTTGCAAGGCCCTCGGCCATATAGGTGCCGTATTCCGTCATTTCCCTCTCATCCGCTGCTGTGTCAGCAGAGTCAAGCAAACTTCCAAGCAGTCCGCCTTTCACGGTAAACCAGTTCGCCGGGTTCAGCTGCTTGCCGATCAGTTCCCCGGCTTCGTCTTTTTTCTCGCCCAGCCATTCCACAAACTGGCTCCACAGCTCTTCCAGCGCGCCTTCAATGCCGTTTCCCTCGCCGCCTTCTCCGCTCCATGCCCAGCCGATCAGGTCGATCACGGTCTGGATCAGCACTTTGCAAAGGGTCAGCAGCGCCGCGCCGATCGGCTCCGCGCAGTTATTGATGGTATTGCAGATGGCCGTCAGGATCGCTGTCAGCGCCGCTTCAATGTCGTCTGCCGCGTTCACGATCACCTCGCGCAGCGGTCCTGCAAATGCACTCAGCACTGTCAGGATCGCAGCAGCAATGCTCAGCTTGATAATGCCTCCCGCAAATGCACTGAAGGCTTTGCCAAGGCTGATAAGACATGCCGAAAATACCACCATGCCTGCCGCCACCGGTGTAATGGCACCAACGGCAAACAAGCCCAGCATGATGCCAATGGTTCCGATCACTCCCGCAAAGGCTTCTCCTGCCGTCAGGCTGGCCAGTCCCTTAAAGGCCGGTGTCAGGATCAGCAGCGCACCTGCCAGCATCAGGCAGGCACCGGCTGCAGATGCCAGATTTGCGGAAACAAATCCAAGCCCCCAGCATCCTGCGATCAGTACGCCAAGTGCTGCTGCAAGGCCGAACACACTCTTTACAATATCTGCAAAGTCAACATCCGCCAGCATTTTGATAGCCAGCGCCATTTCGATCATTGCCGCTCCCATGGCCACCATTGCCACCGCCGCAGCCGTGCTCTCGGGTGCCTGCTTGCCAAGCAGATACAGTGCGCCTGCCAGTTCGACCAGCATTAAGCTCACACCGGCCATACCAGCGCCGCCGGTGTCCGTCCCCATTGCTTTGCCCATCTGTTTTATGGCAGCTGCCATCACCAGCAGCGAAGCACTGGCGATCACCATGCTCTCTGCACCCATTTTCATCCGCAAGGGGTTTACCTTCGTGTTTGCCATCAGCACCAGCAATGCCGCAATGCCGCTCACTACCAGCTCTGCGCCCCGGATACCGTCCATCATGCGGTCGCCAAGGCTTGCAAATATCGCCACAGCCCCTGCTGCCATCAGCAGCGCCGTTCCCATTGCATTGATGGCAACCAGCATTCCGCCCAGCTTCACAAGATACTTAATGATCTTGTCAAGGGTGCTCACGTCCGCTTTTCCCGCCAGCTTCTGCGCAAAGCCTGCCGCTACAGTCAGGATACTCATGGCAATGGCCACACCGTTGATGGCTTCCACGGCCCCGTCAATGTCAAGGCCGTTTGCTTCCGCTTTTGCCAGCGGGATCAGTGCCAGTGCGATCATGTCCACCGCCGCAGCCGCAGCCACAAATCCGCCCGCACCCTTCACGCCGCCAAGCTGCTTGTTGAACAGCGCCAGCAGTCCGGTCATTCCGGCCAGCATCGCCGCAATGTGCCCAACCGCTTCCACGCTTTTCTCTGCCTGGGCCGCGTCCATTTTTCCCAGCTTTGCAACCGTGTTCGTCAGCGCCGCCATGCCGATGCTGATAGCTACAACGGTCCCGATCAGTTTCGCCGTGTCCAGTCCTGTCAGGTCGGTGGCTGCCAGCACTTTCAGTGCCACCACCATGCTGAACAATTCTGAGATCACGCTGGCCAAAGCCTGCACCGCCCGCGTCGGGTCGTTGATCTTCGCCAGCAGATACATACTCCCGCTGATTAACGCCACTGCCGTTGCAATGGCCTTCGCCGCTGTGGCAAGGTTGTTCGTGGTGTTTGCCTTCGTCCAGGTGTTCACGGCACCCGTCAGGCTGTTAAAGAAATCACCGATGGGGTTCGCCAGTGTTTTCTTGAAGTTGTCGCTTGCCTTCTTCAGCAGCACCGTTGCACCGTAGATTGCTGCCGCCAGTGCGCCAACGTCGATCAGCGCCAGCAGCCGGTAAAGATCCACTCCATCCTGCAGGTTTAAGAAATCCTTCACCGCGCTGAGCGCATTCCTGCACGCACCGCTGATGTTGCTCATAATGCCGGTCAGTGTTCCGCCAAAGTCCGCAAGCGCCTTTTCTGCCTTCTCCGGCAGGCTCAGCACCACGTCCCGGATATTCTCCAGCAGCGGTACCTTGCTGTCGGCAAACTCGCTCACCGTGTCCCCGGCACCCTTGAACCCGTTGAATGCACGGCCGATCAGTGCACCCATACCCTCAAAAGCTCCCAGCAGAATGCCGCCCAGCAGCTGGAACGCCGTACCGATGACGTTTCCTGCCGAAACACTGCCTATTTTGAATTTGTCCAGCACACTGCCCACTGCATCCACCACGGTGCCGAATGCGCCGAACTGCTTCTTTGCCTCTTCCATGCTTCCGCCGCGCACAAGGGCCTTCACGCCCTTCACCACGTCCGCAATGGGGCTCAACAGCGCCGCAACAGCACCCACAAGGATACCCAGCACGTCGCTAAGGCTCTCTGCCTGTCCAAGGCTTTCGTCCACCCATGTCAGCAGATTGCCGATGCAGCTTCCAATGTTCAGCAAAAGGTCACCCATCGGGCTCAGCAGATCCAGCAGCTTTCCAAGGATCATAAAAGCGGTCTTGCCAACCGCCTTCACGCCCTTCAGCCCGATGCTCAACACCCGGAATACGCCGGTAAATACTTTCTGCACCTTTTCCGCAGTTTCTTCGCTCAGCGCCATTTTCCCGGTCAGCTCGTCAAACCCCTTCAGGAAGTTGTACAGCGGGCTTCCGTCGGTCATGAACACATCACCGAATCCGTCCCGGATCGGGCTCAATACACTGTTGATGCCTTCCAGCACGTTCAGGATGCCGTTAAAAAAGTGCTCCCGGCCGCTCAGCTGGTTCATCTTGCCTGCAAGGTCGTCCAGGTTCACACTGCCATTTTGAATTTGCTCTGCCATGGAGTCGTAGGCATTTGCCAGCGCGTCCACCTTGTCCCGGTCAAGCCCCAGCTTATCCAGCTCTTTGTCGCTCATGGCGGCACGCTGATGGTAGTAGTCAGCCGCTTCCCCAAGCACTTCGTACAGCTGCTGGGCCGTCACACCGCTTTCTTCCAATGCCTTCTGGAAACTGCCCGCCTCTTCAATGCCTTCCTCACTCAGCAGGCCCTGATTCACCAGTGCTTTCTGCAAAATGCTTGTGTAGTTGTCTCCGGCGTCACCAAAGCCTTCCGTTCCCAGCAGCTGGTCAAGGCCGGAGTCGAAGGCACTCTTCAGCCAGTTGTTCCGCCCGGCCGCACCGCCTGCGAACATGTTCCAGAACTCTTCCGCCAGATCGCTCCAGAAACCCTTTGCTTCCTCGTAGTTGCCAAACAGGATATCAAAGGTCTCCATCCAGCCGCTGCTCACAGCGTCCTTCGTAGCGTCCACCGCTTCGCTGAAGCTCTTTGCCTCCTGTGCCGCCTTAAAGGCCTTCACGGTCACTTCGTCGTACTTGTCAGCCAGGGCATCAATGGCCTGCGATGCCAGCATACCGGGATTCGCGTCCACCATCTTCTTCACGGCTTCGCTGAACTCGGCAAACTTGCCAAAGGCGGTCTCCATCACCTCTTTGTCAGCCCATTTTTTCGATAGCGTTGAGCTGAACGTGCCAACCGTCACAGCGCCTTCTTTGATCTTGCCAAGCGCTACACCGGTTTCGATGATCTGCTTTTTCAGCTCAGCAGTTGCCACACCCGCAAGCTCTACCGATTTCCAGTCCATCAGGCTCAGATAACCCTGACTGTAACTCTGGTTCAGGTTATAGATCACGCGGGAGAACTCGCTTGCACCCTTGCCTGCATAGGCCGTGGCGTTTGCCATGCCCATGATCATCGGGATAACTTTCTCAATGTCACCGCCGGACGCTGTAAGCTGTCCAAGGGATTGTGTCATGTCGGTAAAGCTGTAGCTTGTCTCATCCGAAAACCACATCAGCTTGCTAAGGTAGCCGTTCACCTTTGCAATGCTCTTACCCGTCGCATTCATGATGGTCTGCACGCTGGCGGTCTTCTGAGCATACTTGCTCCAGCCGCTCGTCACTTGATCGAGGGAAAGGCTCTTTACCAGTCTTTCACCGGTATCAATGGCCTGCCTCGTAATGTGGCTCAGGGCCGCAACGCCCATCACTTCCACGGCCGAAAACTTTCCGCTCAGGTCATCCAGCGCACCCTGCATCTCGTCAAAGTCCACTTTAGCCGATGCATCGCCGATCTTTTCAAAGCCCTTTTCCGCTCCGTCCAGCCGTAAGCTGTCGTTCAGCTTTTCGAGGCTCTGCATGGTCTGGTGCACATTCTTCTCAAACTGCGCGTTGTCAAACCGCATTTCTACTACGCGCTCGTCCACTTCCTGGCTCACAGGCTCTTTACCTCCTTCCACAATTCATCGGCCAGAGCAGAAAAAATCGGAGCCAGGGCAGGGTTAATATAATCTACCCCCTGCACATAGGCCCCGTTTCTTGTGCCGTGTCCGTATTGTAAGATCACCGCAATGGGCACTCCGTCCACAATGTTGGAGTTCTTCCAGCACAGCGTGGCCCCGCTCTTGTCCATTTTGATTTCGTAGCTCCAGCTTGCCGCTGTCTTTCCGGTGGCTTTCGGGGTGGCATCCGCAAGCCGTTCTACACCCAGTTTTCCGTATTTCTCAAGGATTGGTCGCACGCTCCAGCTCTTGATGTGGCTGAAAAAGGTCAGGCTTTTCTTAAAGTCGCCTTTCTGCCTGATCTCAATTACCTTGCTCAAAAGCTCTTACCCCCTCGAGTGAAACTTCGCCCTGCGCTGTGCATTCAGCGCCCGGATGTGCGCCGCCTGCTCGTGTCTGCCCATCTTCTCGGGCGGCAGGTTCTCTTCACCGCAGGCCCGGATCAGCGCCAAAAGCCGGTTCAGGTGCCACTTTTCGCACTCGAATGGGATGCCGTAGCTTGCCATGGCGGCATAAAACAGGTCTGCCGTCTGGTAGCGTGCGCGCTTCTTGCCGCCTTTGCGGTCTTTAAAGGTCGCGGCCGTCATCGGGTCGCTCATATATCGTTGAATGGCCAGCCAGTCTTCCCGCCGCAGTCTTGTGTATACGGTCGGGTCCGCACCCTTTGTCAGAGTCATGCATCGGACGAAATCAAGCGTTTCTTCGCGTGTTTTCTTCACGTTTTCGTCCAAGTACGGCTTGTGCCACTTGCTTTCCCATTTAGACAGGGAGAGCAGGCTGTATTCCAACCTCAAAGTTACCGGCTCGTCGTATACGAACATGTTTGTTCGCTCATCCCAGCGTTCTTCGCCGGGAATATGCAGCTCCAGCATTCTTTCACTCTCCCTGTGCTCTTAAATGTGCTCCTTTAAAAGGCTCCCTCTTGGAGGGGGCTGGCGCGTCAGCGCCTGAAGGAGTAAAAAAAAATAAAGGCTGCCCGGAAATTTCCCGGCGCAGCCTCTCTCCGCCAAAGCGGCAAAATATCAGAGTTTATCAGCCCTGTTCCGATGCCACGCTCAGTGCAGGCGCAGCGCTTTCGGTTGCGGCCATCTCCATAGCCGGGTTCTGCTTCGGCATGTCGGCGGGCATAATGCCGTTCACAAAGGCACTTGCTTTGGCCTCGTCCGTCACCAAATCCATGTAGATCATGCTGTAGGCCGGATGTGCCTCAAACTCAGCACGGATGGCGTCGTTCTTCATGAACAGGCGGCCGTCTGTGCTCTTCTTGCCGTAGCTCTTCAGCACCACATCCTTGAACAGCTTCACCAGCTCCAGCTGGCTCTTCGCTGCAATGATCCTCTGGATGTAGGCACGCATGCCGCCCTCCATACTCAGCTCCATCTCGGTGATCTCCGCCTTCGACAGGTTGAAGTAGAAGTCCTCGGTGCGCTGGTTGCCGTCATAGTCGGTATAGGAAATGGTCTTTTTCAGCATCTTAATCTCTCCTTATCGGTTCATTTTGATTTTTTCCTCTCAGCAAAGCTCGCCCCTTCGGGAGAGCTGCAAGCATCACCGGCAAATGCCGGACTGCGCGATGAGAGGGCGTTTTTTACACAGCAGCCTTTACTGCAGCGAGCAGCTCGTCCGGGGTGGGCAGCTTTGCGTTCTCGCTCTCAGTGCCGTACAGCAGGTCTTCCACGGCCTTCATCTGCTTTGCGGTCAGCTCAGTGCTGTCAAACTCTGCCACCGCCGCAGCCTTCAGGTCTGCAATGCTCACAGGCACGGTATCGCACTCCCAGCTGAAGGTCTCGGCATCCGGGCTGTCGTTCATAGTCTCGTGGCTCTTCTCAGCAGGCTTTGCGGTCGCATTCCACACCACATGGATGATGTAACCGGCATCGGGGTCCTGATCGGTGCCCACCTTGGTCTGCCATGTAAAGCCGAATGCCTTGCGCTTCTGCTGGCCGATGCGCACGCCCTTCACAGGACTGCCCAGACCGTCGCAGGGCTCAAACTCGGGCGGGTACATATAGGATTCAATGGTAAAGCCGTAGTCCTCGCCGGAGATCAGGCGGGCGTACTTCATGTTGTCAGCCCATAGGTCGGTAGGTTCTGCGCCGCTGGGGCTTTCCGTCACGCCGGTCAGGCCGTTCCATGCAGTGCCATTGTCGTAGCCCTCGCCATCGGCCTTGGGGTAAACCACGCCGTGCGAAACACCGGCGTGGAACTTGCGGGTACCGTCAACGTCCCAATTCAGTTTTGCCATAGGTTTTGTCCTCCTTTATAAATAGGTATCAGTACCACACGCTGAATACGTCGTGGTATAAGTTGTCCGAAATAAAATGGCGGTCATAAGAAGCCTTTGCAAGCAAACTCATGGCCGCTGTCATTTCGCTGTCCGGTTTCGTGTCGATCACGGTAACAGAATAATGGAAGGTCTGGCGGTATACGCGGTCGTCAGCCTTCGGGCTGCGGATCTTTTCCAGCTTGTAGCAGATACAAGGGTATTTCATCCGCAGGTTTGCAGGCGGCTGGTAGTACACGTTTTCACTGCCGCACCGCTGTTTCACGATGCTGCGCAAAAGCGCATCCAGCCCGGAGCGTCTTTCACTCAGTTTCGTTGCCATGCCATAACCCTCCCAGCGTCAGCACGATGCGTGGGTACTCCACGCTCGCGTCCGTCACCTTCCATTTTCCGCCGTAAAGCGTCACATACCGGAGATTGCAAAAGTGCTCCTGAACATACGGGTCAGCGATAACGCTTAACGTGTTTGCAAGGCTGATATCATCGTTCACCTTGTCACTGGACTGGTTCCTGCGCGTATTTCGCATAAGGTCGCCGTAACAGTCACGCTCTGTCACGATCTCCGAGTACACACTCGGCTCTGTCTCCTTGGTCTCCACGAAACCAAGCTTCCCAAACCACTTGCTCATAGCACTTTCACTCCATTTTGAATTTTCTGCTTACTTTTCGGCAGAAGCCGCCCATGCCTGGGTCTTCACGGTCTCGCCGGTCACAACGGTGATCACGCCGGTCGCACCAAAGGCCACAGGCACCAGATAGTTTGCGCCCTCCACGATCACCAGACGGCCCTTCTTGAAGGCATCCTCGATCTCTTCCTTGGTCACAGTCTCCTTGAAAGTGGCGTCAGCGTACAGCTTGTGGTCCGCGGTCTTGCCGTAGGCCATGTAGTTTGCAACGTGCAGGTCCTTGCCCTGCTCATAGAGCTTGTTCAGCATTTTCTATCATCCTTTCCTTTGAAAAAGGCTCCCTCATTGAGGGAGCTGGCGAACAGCGCCGCCGTCAGGCGGACTGTGAGACTGAAGGAGTCTCTCATGCCGCCCACTCGATGGCCATAGCGCTGTAGGGGCTGGTCAGTGCGCCGGAGCAGCGGGTCTCGATCAGGTACTTCTGTGCGTTGAAGTCGATGTCAAAGTCATCGAACATGCTCACGGCACCGCCCTTGTCCGCGCCCACGGTATAGTCGGCCAGGTTCACGATCACAGCAGCCAGATCACCGCCCTTGGCACCCTTGCGGCCTTCCATTTCGGGAATGGTCACGATCTTGGCAACACGCAGCTTGCGGGCCAGTGCGGCCTCGTCCGTATACAGCTGGCGGCCCATGCCGTCTTCCAGCAGCAGCATCTCGGTCAGGGCATCCTCGGTGGTAAACATAGTCGGGGTGCCGCTGCCGCGGTAGTCCTTGCGGGCACGGATGGCCTGCTTGATAAAGGCCTTGTACTTGTCCTCCACGGTGGAAAGGCCGGTGGTCTTCACCTGCACCTTGATGGTAAACAGGTCGGCGTCATTGAACACCGGACGGATGCAGTTCTCATCGATCTTATCACGGCTTGCTGCCATGCGGCCGTCACCAAGAATGTAGGCCAGCGCCAGCTCACGGTTCAACTTGTAGCGCATCTCGTTGCGCAGCCATGCCACCACGTCAAAGCTGGCGATGTCTACCACATCGTCGCGATCCAGCTCCTGCTTCTTGTACACCGTGGTCGGGCCGGTGGAGCGGCGCAGCAGGCCGAACACCTCTTCCGTCTTGTAGTTGCCCTTCAGGTAGCCCTTGGCACGTGCATCATCCTCGGTCAGGTCGGCGAACAGGCTCTTGAAGCGGCTGAACGGGATGTGCTTCACGCCGCCCATCACCACGCTCACCCAGTCGTCGGGTTTGTCAATGATGCGGGGCGTGGTGTCCAGCAGGTGATCTTCCGGGAACAGCCAGTCGATATTGTCAATGCCGTGACACAAAGCGTCCACCTCGCTGTCCTCAATGCCGGCATTTGCAAAAGCAGCCTTCATGGTGCCGCAGGTCTTGGCGGTCTTCACCACCTTGTTGATTTCGTCGATGCTGTGCTTCAGCACGGTGCCCTTCGTGTCCTTCTCAAATACGTTCTGCTTCACGGTTTCTTCCTCCTCATCGTTAGTCTCTTCGCCGTCACGCTTTTCCAGGGCCATGCCCACCAGTGCGTGGCAGCACTCCTTCTGTTCGGGTGTCATGCTGTTGTACACCTCTTTCAGCGTCTTGCCGCCCTTCTGTTCGTCCGCCCTCTCGGCTTCCTCCTGTGTTGCTTTGTCGGTCGCTGCATCGCCGCTGTGTACAAGGTCGTCCAGCGGTTCGCCGTCCGGGTCCAGTCCATGGGCAATGCTCAGGCCGCCGTCTGTGTAGATGAATGCTTCGCCGCCCTCGTAGTCCTCGTCAGCACTGTGCTTCACCACCTCGTCGATCAGCGCACCCGGGTTACAGCCTGCCAGCACAAGGCTCACTTCCTGAATAATGCCGTGCTGGACAGTTTTGCCCGTCTTCTTGATGCAGTTTGCATAGATGGAAAAAGCGTTCAGGTCGCCATTTTCCACGCAGGCCTTCGCGGTCCGGCCGGTATCCGTATCGTTGAACTTTGCGTAGCAGTACATGCCCCCGGGCCGGTTCTCCAGCAGGCAGTGGCCAAGAACGTTTTCCAGGTTGTCATGGTCATGGTTGTACACCATGGTCACAACTTTACCGTCGCATTCCTGGAACGCATTCGGTGCAATGGTCAGGCCATCATAGCACTTGGTCTTAGCCTTCGTGGCCCATCCGCTGCAGTCGTAATCAAACTTCGCCATTTTGATTTGCCATACTCCTTTCTACGGCTTCCTTTCCAGCCGTGATCGTTTTGTTTCTCTCAGCAATCTCCGCATCGGATTGCGAAATATTGCTGTTCCGCAGTTCGTCCGCCTTCGGGTCCTTCGAGGGCTTCATTCCCAGCAGCTGCCGGAACTCATTGCTTGTCAGGATCTCGTTGCGGGTAAATTTGTCCGCCATCTCGGCAACGGCGCTCACCGGTGCCAGCTTGAACGGGTCGCGGAAGTACATCATACTCTCGCGGCCTTCCTTCCGATCCTCCTCGGTCAAAAACTTTCGCTTCAGCTCGTCTACGGCTGCTGCCACAAGGGGCTCAATGGTACGGTTCTCATAGTTCGTCATCACCGCATCGCTTGCTGTACCGTTCATGATCTCCGGGGTAATGCCTAACTGGCTGTATGCCATGTTGGTCAGGTATTCCACGGTTTTCAGGAGGTTGTTTTCAAGGCTGCGGTTCAGCTGTGTAATGTGTTCCGAACCATCGGTGTAGGCAATGCCGTATTTAGAACCGGTCAACTGCCGTTCGATCTCGGCTCTCCGGTCGTCCGCTCTCTTTTTCTGGATGTCGTTGCGCACTACGTATGGCAGCTGGATGATAAGATCTAGTTTTTCAGATCCCAGCTGGTCATCCACCACGTCCATCAGGTTCAGCTTGCGGATCAGGCGCTGGATCGTACCGTTCGGCTCGTTCATCACGGCGTAGAACGGGTTCTCGATCAGGGCCACTTCTGCTTTCGGCAGGGTGATCTCCTCTTTCTGCCCGGTCTGGTCGTTGTACACTTCCAGCCGTACATCATCGGGGTACCATTCCTTCACCTTCGCCACCCGCATGGAAAGGATCTTCGCTTTGCCGGTCTCTTCGTCCACATCCACGTCCACCGGCACCAGCGCCGCCACGCCCTCGTCCAGTACAGAGAGGAACATGTCATACCGCAGCGCCCTGCCGGTCTGGTCCTTGTTGCCGGAAAGGTTCAGACAGCAATTAAGGCCCGAATCAACGGTTTCGTCGTAGCGTCCGTTTTCATCGAGCCTTACGTGATTGATCGTGATGCCCGCCGCGTCCATGGCAATGCGGGTGTATATGGCGGTCATGATCGTGCGGTCGTTCGCACGGTTCAGCCGTACCCGGTCAGGCCGGTAGCTGCTCCCTCCGCCATAGTAGTTCTTCCCGGGAGGGTCCCGGTTCGTAAAGGCGTTCCACGCCCGTTTCAGGCGGGAGCCAACGTTTATCGCCATTTTGATTTTTTCCTCCCGGTCAGTTTTTCTTGTCGTCCTGCTTTGTCTGTCCGCCGCTTGCGCTGCCGCTTACAATGGCGTTTGCCAGATCAGGGTTTTCAAAGGTGCTCGTCACAAACTGCTTTGCGCTGTAACTCATTGCACCCGCCACAGCCTTGGTCAAAAACTGTTTCCCCGCGTCCTTCATCACGCTCTTCACAAAGCTCTGCCCGCCGTACACATCGCTGCGCAGCTGTTTCACGTCCTTCTGCAGCTGCAGCCGCTCTTTTTCCGCTTTCAGTTCCCGGTTCGGGTCGTCCGCGCGGATGTTGGTATCCCCCTGCAGGTCGCGGTACTGCTTTTCCATCTGCAGGCGGTTGATCCGTGCCCGCAGCTCTTCGTCGGTGTAATCGCCGGCGCTTTTCTTCGGTGCTTTCGGGGCATAGGCGGGCTTTTCCTCACCGGTCTCGCCCTCTGCACCGTAGCGCTTGCGTCCCGCCGCAGTCAGGGTGCCGTCCGGGTTCTGGTAGCGCCGCACGCCCCACTTCATGCCCTTGATGCCTGAATGGTGGAGTGCGCAGTTCTTTTTATGCTCCCACCAGTCATTTTGATTTGTCATCTACTCACCTTCTTTCATGCTCTATTGCTTTTATCCATGTTTGTGCTATACTGGCTTTAACAGCCATTTTTCGTGTGAGGGAAAAGGAGTCACTTTATGAATACTATTGTATGCCCAAAGTGCGGCAAAACACTTACCATTTCGGACCCATCTCGTGCAGTTGTCTTTTGCGAATACTGCGGCACGAAAATCAACTTTAACGTCAATGTCAACCTAAACTACTCCAAATCTGAGCACACCGAGCGCATCATTGATGAAGCCAAGATCAAGAACGCAGAAAACGTAAATCGTGTGATCGGTGTTTTTGCTGCTCCTTTTGAAGCACATCAAAAAGCCAAAGAAGCAGAAAAGCGTCAAGAAGAAACATGGGAGCGCGAACAGCAAGAAGCTGAGAAGCTGGAAGAAGAGAAAAAACGTATCCGTAAAGAGAAAATCATGAGCAATCAATACTCCATTAAGGAAGGAATTATAGATTTTCTTCAGTCTCGTAATGGAAAAGTCATCATCCTGCTTGTCGTATGGTTTACCATCGCATTCGGTGGTCTCGGTTATTTACAGCACAAAGAAGATATGCACGATCATCAAGCCAAGCTCGATTCCTTAAAGCAAGAAGAAATCGCGGCGACTCGCTTATCCATGGGTCAGGCCTCTATTCCCGAGTTTTCCTCTGACGATGACGCCCGTACCTTCGCAAAGAACCTCAAAGATCACGGCTTTGTCAATGTCACTACCGAAGCTGTCTCCGGCCACAAGGGCGAACAGTATGAGATCATCGAAGTCGTTGTTGATGGCGCTCCAGACTACAGCCCCGATACATGGTATCCCACCGATACTGATATTGTCGTCCGCTACTGTGCAGAAACAAATCAAGGCAACACCGTTGACCAGATTTTTGATAAAGTCAACGATTTTCTTTCTTGATTATTAACGACCCCGTATACGGTAAGGAGTTTTTATGGACAGGAATCTTTTTATGTCCGAATATCTGCCAACAGAAATTGGATGTATGCCCATCTTATATGGAAACAATTGCGATTTTTCAGACTCAAAGCGTTTTAGAAAGGTGATTTTTCCCAAGCAAATTGGCATTGCAGCTGATTCTTTGCTTCAACTTATACCTTCCGCAACAGCTTTCAACCCCAATCAGACATATATTCTGCGTTTTCCTGAAGGCGTTGAAGGCAGTCTGATGAAACTCCATCAAGGAGGCATGGCTTCAACAATTATCGGGTCAAATGGCAAAATTGCCGGAACAGCCTCTCTCTATCAGATCGAACAATCCCCTTTATTTCAATCATTCACTCTTATTTCTTTTGTTACAGGCCAGTATTTTCTCTCGGCTATAACATCTGAGTTGTCTGAAATCAACAAAAAGCTTGACGAAGTAATTCAGTACTTGGAAGCAACAAAACGTGCAGAACTTGTATCAACTCTATCGTTCGCCCAATATGCCTTGAGCAACTATTCTTCTATCATGTTCGTTGAGCCACAGCGAATTGCCACGATCGTAAATTTGCAGCAGGCAAAAATCACTGCAATGGCTGACATTGATTTCTACTCTTCCGAACTCTCTCACAAAATAAATCTGCCTGATTCAGCGAAAACGCCGTCAGAGATTCTCCACATAAAAAAGAACCTCGACATTGCTTCTCAACTATATGCAATCAGTGCAGTCATGGAGGTATACTATTCCAAGAACTGGGATGAATCCTATCTTCATTCTGTCATTGATGAATCAACACAGATTCTTGAAATCGCAAGGAACCAGTCATTGACAACTTTCGATAGTTATAAAAGAAACATTCAAGAGTATCACAATAGCGGAATCCACAAGCTCATCGATTTTCCATACTCGCCAGATGATAAAAAAGTTTTTGCTATCAATAGCTCCTTAAAAAAGCAGACAGAGCATCCGATGCTTGCCGTCATAAAAGATTCCCTCAGCAAACCTTCGGAACAAACGGATCTCTATCTTCTTCCTAACGGTGACATCTATCAAAAGCTGCTCTAATCACTCAAACGCATCCCGGTTCTGCTTCCACGCAATGTAAGCATCCATCATAGCTGCCACAGCATCAATCTTCTGGTCCTGCCGCTGCTTGTAAAGCTTCCGGTTGCCGTTGGTGTCCACCAGTGCAATGCAGTTGCCCATTGCAAACTGCATCAGCTTTTCGTCAAACAGCAGCTTCCGCTGTTCGGAGAGCTTTTTCAGCTCGCCCAGCGGCACGCTCTCGGTCCTCGCACCCTGAATCACCTTCGTGATGCCAAAGGTGCCATTCTCCTGTCCCCAGCGCTCCACGAATTCCTGCGCGTTGTAGGGGTCGTAGCCAAATGCCCGCACGTCGTACTGGTTCTGCTGCACAAAGTTATCAAGGTCTTCATACACCTGCATCATGTCCAGCACCGTGCCGTCAAATACGAATAATGTCCCCTCTTTCATGAACTCTTCGTACTGGTTTCTTCGGCTCACGGGCAGTTGGCTCAGGGTGTAGCTGGTAATGTAGTCCCTCGTCTTTACCCCAAAATATCCGCTTGAAAGCGGAAACAAAAACGTAAACGCACAAAAATCATCGCCCATGCTCAGGTCAGCGCCCATGGCGCACGGCATCTGCCAGTAGCTTCTCGGTCGGTGGCAAAGGGTCTCCTCATACGGGAAAAAGTATGTGTAACCCTCCATCGGCAGGTTGAAGCGCTTTGCAAGGATGTCATTCCGGGCACTGGGCGATTTTTCGGCTCGTTCCACGTCCAGCTGATAGGTCTCGTAGCTCACGGTCTTGCCAAGGTTCGGGTTTGCCTTCAGCCACATCTCCGGTCGGCCCACTTCCTCAATGCTGTCCAGCTTGTAGTACCAGATAGAGACATGTGGGTTTACGTACTCCCCCTTCAGGATGCTCAGCAACTCCATTTTGATGTCGTCGCCGCATCCGTTACGCACCGTGCCCTCGCTGCTTGCCGCAACGATCAGGTAGTTCTCGTTTTTCGCCGCGCCCTGCTCAATGGCACCAATGGGATCTTCCCGGATGTCACAGCTTAGCCATTCGTCCACGGTAGCCACCGTGTCGCGCCGGCCCTGCAGTTTTTCGATGGTCATGGGGCGCACTTCCAAAAGGCTGTTGGTCACAAAGTTCTCAATGCCTTTCTTCGTGCTTGCCATCTTCACGCGGTCTGCTTTCGCGCCGGTGGTGTTCTGCAGGCTGCCATCGGTCATGAACTTCAGCACCGGCCCCTTTGCCCGCGCCAACGCGGTGCGGAAGGGTGCCAGCACTTCCTCGGCCTGCTTCATAGTAGGCGCTGTGGTCAGCTGCTGGGTGGTGTTCGTGTTGGCGGTCATAAAGTATGCCTGCAAAAATTCTAGGTACATGGTCTTTGCGGCCGAGCGTGTGATGATAAGATACTGCTTCGTCACCAGCCGCTTCTTGATGCGCTTGGTCTCGTAGTGTCCGCCTGCCCCGTGCGGGTTCGGCACATACACGCTCCGCTCCACAAAGTAGTACCAACCAAAGATCTGCTCTGCCCACAGCTTAAAGCTGTCCAGCATCTTCACATCGCCGCCGTCAGTAAGCGTCAGCTCGTCCTCACAGAACGCGATAAAGCCGTTGATGGCCTTATCGTCATAGTAGATGCCCGGGTTTGCGATCAGGTCGTCGATCCGGTTCATCTCCATGCTGATCTCTCTGCAAACGGGGATTTCCCCGCGCATCACGGCCTCCCGGAACCGGCCGTAGTAGATCGGCGTCGCCGTGTTCGAGAGTGCCATTTTGATTTTTCAGCTCCTGTGTTACTCCTGTGTGATCTCTTCAAAGCCGCTCTTTACCAGAATGGCTTTCACCTTCTCCTTCAGCAGGCGGGGGCAGCGCTCATACAGAGCCTTTGCCTCTTCCATAGTCTCAGCATACATGATTTCCTGTGCCCACAGCTTCGCCATCATACATACCATCCTTTCTAATTTTTGTGTGATTCGTTTAAGCATACACAATCTCCGACATTTCCATCAGACATTGCTTAAGCATCTTATTTTCTTCTTTCAGTGTCTTGTTATCTTCCTGCAGTGCCGCCACCGTGTCCGGCAGTTTCTCCCAGGCTTCGGCCTTTTTGCGTGCTTCTTCCTGCGCGGCCAGCTCTTCGGCGGTGTAGCGGATGTACTTCTGGATGGGCACCTGTTCGGTCCATGCGGCCTGCGCAGGCACGCCCGACACGTCGATGACCTTCCGCACATCCCTGCCGCCGTTGGGGTACTCGGTCACGGTCTCCCAGTGCCACTGCTCCTCCACGCCCTCTACGGCGGGGTGTGTGACTTCTTCGGTGCTGGTGGTCAGGTACCCAAGGGTCAGGTCGGGGTTTTCCACGACCGCGCCGGTCTCGTCAAGGATCTTCATTGTGTCACCTCCATGGGGGTCACATATTTGCCGATTCGCGAGTAAGATACTTTTCCGTCAGGACTTTCAGCCGACAGCATCCACTGTCCGCCGGTCTTGCCGGAGTCACTGCGGTTTACTTTTACGCATCCATTTTCGTCCAGCTGCATCGGGGGCACAAAGCTACCGTCGCTGCGCCGCAGGTGGAGTCTGATTTTGCAGGTTTTCCACTCTTCCGGGATGGCAAAGTGCAGACTGGTCGGGTGACCCTCACTGCCAAACTGCAATGTTGCCACAGTGTCAAATGTCACAGGGATCATCGCTCAAAACCTCCTTTCTCAGGCCACGCGCCGCCAGATGTTCACATAGTAGGCGGCAGGCTGCACGGTGGCGCTGCGGCCGTAGATGGCATTAGACTTGGATGCATCCAGACTGAACTTATATACATCAGAAAAGGAATTGTATTCGCCCGTAGATGCGATCACGTTGCCGGCAGTGAATGCGCCGGATACCTTATGTTCACCCTTTTTTACATCCGCGACAAAAGAGCCTGTGATGTTCGGCAGTCCGGCCTCCACGGTGGTGCCCGCTGCGTGGCCGCTGCCAGCACCCATCAGTACGCGGTTAAATGCAATCTCCTGCCATGTACCGCCGAACAGTGCGGCGGGACTGGTAGTGCTAACTGTTTGAAAAATACTGCCCACGGGGTAGGCAGACAGGCCGCTGGACGCAATGGCCTGCCACGTCCCATCCCCGCGCAAAAATTTACCCTGTGCACCGGCTGCGGGTGCAGGCACAAGGCCCGCTTTGCCAGCCGCGCTGTCAGTGGCGGCGGTCATGTTGGCGTAAGTGTGGTCAGTAAAAACGGCGTTGGCCGGTACATCCTTGTCCAGCGAGTGAGTGCAGGCCACCGGCTTGCCGCCGCTGATATATACCGGTTTCGTCGCACTGCCCGCCGTCGCAGTGTCAAGTTTTACAGCGCTGGTAGCACTGCCGCCTGCAGATGCAGAACCCGCGTAGCTGTGCGCGTGATTCTTGGCCGCAAATACGCTTTCCGCCTTGCTCTTGATGTACGCCCACAGCATACTCATGGGCCTGCGGTGGAAGGTGGTGCTGGTGCCGCCGCCAACGTACTGGCTCACATAGTAGTCCGCATCAGTAGGGGTCGAAGCATCGGTGGTCAGCGCGTTGATCATCGTGTTCAGGTCATCGGCGGTCTTGTTTGCTTTGTCAGTCAGCTTTTTATCCACCTGCGTGCGGGTGTAGTAGTCGCTCATGTTTACCGTCACCATGCTGTCACGCCAGGCATTGGTGTCGCGGTCCCATACCCAGATGCTGTCCGTGGTGCCCACCACAGCCCACCAGCCGTTTTCACCCACGGGCACCGCAGCAGTCAGGGCGTCTGAGGTCTCATACCAGCCCTGCGCGCCCAGCGTAATGGTGCGCACCTGCTCGAAATATTCCTTTGTGGCCTGCAGGTATTCACCGGATTTTGTTTCGCTGCCCTTCGCATTGGATGCGCTTGTGCCCGCATTGGTCTCGCTGGTCTTGGCAGCGCTTGCACTGGTGCTGGCAGCGCTGGCTGCACCTGTGGCAGTGCTGGCCGCGCTGGATGCTGTCTGGGCATCTTTTTTTGCGGCTGCTGCACTGTTAGCAGCTGCGGTTTTGCTGGTATTGGCATCATCTCGCGCCGCTTCGGCTTTCTTTGCGTTGGCCTGAGCACTGGCGGCGCTGGTGCTGGCATTCGTTTCACTAGTCTTTGCTGCGCTTGCGCTGGTGCTGGCATTCGTTTCACTCGTTTTTGCGACCTTCGCACTGGTCACGGAGTTTGTCTCCGAGGTCTTTGCCGCACTGGCCGAACTGGCAGCAGTTGTTTCGCTGGCCTTTGCTGCCTTTGCACTGGCGGCAGCGGCATTCGCAAAGGTCTGTCCGTATGCCTCCACTTCCGCCTTCAGCGTCGCCATAAAGTCCCGGATCTCAGGAATGTCAGTTTTTGTGTCTACCACCAGGCCTTCCAGGCATTTTGCCTTGCCAAGCGTCGTGTGGAACGCACAGTTCACCATTCCGCCAGTGGTAATAAGGCCCACCACAATAAAGAACACATCGCCCTGATACGCTACAGCATCCGCCGCCACAATCCAGTCAAACACCACCGCATTGCCTTCAGTGTGTTTGCTCGTCACCGTGTAATAGTTTTTGTCACCGTTTGCATTCTGGTAGTTGATGCGCAGGTCAAACTTCGACATATCGTATCCGCGCCATGTTTTGTTCATTCTAAATCGGATGCGGTTCGCGTCTTTATCTCCCTCAACGCCCAGCACCACACCGCGTTCTGGCACAGCGATCACTCGCAGGTCTTCATCGATCACAAAATCGTAAGCGGTATCTTCTTCGCTCACATCTGCCATTGCTGCAAACTGCTTGTCCAAATCCACCATGTCACTTCACCTGCTCGATCAGTACCTTGTTTGTCATCATCCGCGTCTTGCCATTCTGGCCAGCAAGATACACCTTAAAGCTTTTTCCGTCCGTCACCTCGTCGGGTACGGCGCACTCACCTTCCGCGCTCACAGTCACCGCATATTCGTCATTGAACACAGCAATTTTCTTGGCCATAAGCCACTCCGGGTCACTCTGCTCAAAGTGGCAGCGCAGATAGCCTTTGCTTCCGGCTGTCACGCCGACAAAATCACCGCGCTTTGCCTGCTGCTGCCCTTCCACGGCAAACTTCAGCATCCGCATTGTTTCTCCTCCCTGTCGCACTCGGCATACAGCCGCCATTCCAGTTCGCTGATAAGGTTTTTGGTCGCTTCCATCGTGCTGGAACTCTGCGGCGGGTCAAACAGCATCTTCACCTTCAGCGCCGTATAGCTCTTTACCGCTTCAATGTCTGCCCTGTTCTGGCAAAACTCGCTCCATGTTGCCGTTGCATCGCTGATGCCAAAGCCCTCCTGAGGCCCAACACCCATCTGCCGCAGGATCATCAGCACACTGTTGATGTGCATGATAAGGTCTGCATCAAACGCCGTGTACTCCTCGGTCAGTCCAAGGAGTTTCTTCACCGAGGTCAGGATACTGTCCATTTCCGATCACCTCAGTCTACAATGCACTGGTTGTCCCACTTCTTGTAGGCGTCCAGATAGGTCTCGCCCTTATCGCCGTTGTGGGTGATCTCGTAGTACATGCCGTCAGACACGATGGTACTCACCAGCGCCTTCCAGTTCTGCAGGGTTTTGCTGAACCATACGATGAACACGTCCTCGATCGTCAGCTTCTTGCCGTCGGTCACGTCCACGTGAGCGTTAAAGTAGTCCACCACCAGCTGCTTTGCGCGGTTCATCATAGCTTCGTTGTCCATTTTGTTTTCCTCCTTTTATTATTCCTCGTGGTCCATCACGCCATCGGCTGCAATGGCCGCATTTGCCCAGAACAATGCCTCGTCCAGCTTCGTCAGTGCCAGACTGCGTTCCCGACTTGGTGCAATACGCCGCACCATTCCTTCTGCCTCCTGCATCTTCAGCCGCAGGTTTGTGCTGTATGCCGCTTCCGCAACATTGAATTTTCGTACAGGGTACATCTTCATTTCCTCCATGGGCATGTGTCGCCCGGTCGTCTTTCGGCAAATGCAGGCTTTAGGATCGTATCATCTCCGTAGTGGATGGCCTTGTGGGTCCGATCGCTCACGCAGATCACGTTTTCCGGGTCCAGAAGTGCGTCTGAGTGCTGAAGCACGTCCTCTTTCGTCAGCGGGTTCAGATGGTGGATAATAATGCGCGGCCGGATGGGTTTGCCGTTTCGTATCACCCAGTCGGTGATCTCGTGGTCTTTGCACGCAAGGTCACACCCAGCGTCCCGTACAATGATCCTGTCCCGGAACTGCCGCCACTCTCTTGACTGGTAAAAACTCTGATTTAGCCACCGGTCAAAGCCAAAAGTATCAAATCCAACTTTGCCGTGGAGCTGCAAATAATGGAAACGGTCTTCAAAGGTCGCATGCTGGCAAAGTTCAGAGTATGTCTTCCTGGGCATATGCTTAGTACCCCATACACCAGCAGACCATGGCGAATACCGTGCAGATCATAGAGAGGCAAATCAACTTACTATGCAGGTTCTTATGGCCTTCCATTTCGTCATGGTAAGCGCATATAAATGTAAAAATCAGAGTACACCAACAGCCAAATCCGCCGAACCACTTATCAATAATTTGTGGAAGCCCGACCGCAATAGCCGTCAAAAGCGACAGAATACTAGGAGGCAAATACCACCAGTACCGCTTGTTTGTCAGTCGTTCTCGGTCTGTGAACAAGCATGCAAGCATGATCCACGGCATCGCCGCCATCAGCCAGAAGCAGATTTCTTCAAATGCCGTCATCATAAAAATCCTTTCTTCCGCAACATGTCATCTGTAAGCAGCATCGATGCCCATGCAACTGCTCCAGTCAAAAAGAACTGCCTTCCATTCGCACAGGATATTGCGCTTTACCAGAAAAACCGCTGCTGTAAAGTAGATAAAAACAGCACTGCCAGAACGACTCAGGCTGCATAAGAGCTTTTAAAACTCATAGTCTGGGGCCTCGTCTTCGTCCACGCCATTGTACTTTGCCATGGCTTTCAGCACATTTGCGTACATTTCTTTGGTGTCCTTTGCGTTTTCTAGTGTCTCGGTCTTTGCCCGGAGCAGTTTGTTTTCTTCTTCCAGTTTTTTCTTTTCAAGGTCCGCTTTCATAGTAGCCAGCTTCAGGAAGTGCGTTGTTTCTGCACTGGAAGCCGTCCCTTCTCGTAGCCTTCTTTCCACCAGTTGCATGGTCAGGTTTATCATGTACTGTTCCTGTGCTTCCGGACTTGTTGCAGGCCGGGCCGAAGCCACAGCCGCTTCTCCCGGTGTGTTCTTCTTCGGTCGCATTCAAAAGGCCCTCTTTCTTTTGTTGTCTAAAATTCAGTTTTTGCAAAGGCTTATGGGTGCTGTGGCAGTGCTTTTCATTTGAAGGGAGAAAGCAAACATTCCGTATAAAGGAGAACAATACAGAATGCCCGATGCCGATGGAGGTCGAACGTCATGAACTCAGAAAGCTCTTAGGAGGCGCGCACCCCATAAGCCCTTGCAAAAACTGCCGAAACCTCAGTCTACACCCCCAAGGCCTCGGCAGCATGTTTAAAGCCCAAATATCAATTTTCCCTCCGGGGAAATATCAAAGACCGGCGCGATTTGAGAGGGGGGTGTCGATTTTGAGACCCCCTCCCTATGCCTTTAGGCACTTTGTGCGTAATTGGTATCGTCCTTAATCTCGATCTTGAGCTTCTTATAGATGTTAGCTGGATCGTTTGCCACGATTTTATTGATTGCTTTCTCAATTTCGTAGGCATTTTCATTGTCTGTGAACTGAGAAGAGGTCTGTGCCAGCCGCATAAGCAGGCCAGACGAGTTATAGCCGTGATCCATGTCATACTGATACCACTGCTCGAACTGCTCATACGGATTGTAGGGATTATCGAACGTGGTCAGAAAGCATCGAACCATAATTCAAAGCCTCTCTTTCCTGTTATCACTTTCCAAGTGCATCATAAACGGTGGATTCAGGAACGCCACACGCCTGTGCAATCTCTTTATAAGTGTAACCGCTTCGCAACATCGCTCTCGCTTTGGTCAACTTAGCCGAAGACAACGAAGCCGTGGTTTTGGGCATTGCGCGTTTCACGATTTCATCCGAATCAGAAGAATTCAGGAACTTTGACAGCATGTTGTCGGAAATTGCGCCAGCCTGAATAGCTTCCCATTCTCTGTCGCTAAACCTGACTTTGGACTTTTGCCCACTTGCGCCGACCTTATCGCGAGCGCGCTGCATTTCAACAGAAGAAATCTTCTTGATTTCTTTCTTGTCCTCAGTGTTTTGCGGGTCTAAGCCCAGTTCCTGAATTTTGGCCTTGATGTTGGCATTGGCAATCAGCATTGCCTTGCGCTCCTTAGGTTTATTGGCCAGCATTGTGGTGTACTTGTCTTTCAGTGACATAACTTCCGCAGCATATGTCTTGGCTGCCTCAGGATCACGCTGGATGCCCTTCATGTTGACCGCCTCTTTGCGGGCCTGTGCTGCCATAGCTTTGAGCTTATTAGAGAAGTCTGCGTACAAGTTCTCCTGAATAGTGCCAGAAGAGAGGGTTCTTGCGTCCTTTGTCTCGGAAATCAGACTTACGGTATCCTCTGCAATACGCTCTTTCTTAGTCTTCGGATCGATGAAGGCACGCCCACTCTCCTTATAAATGAGTTCACCAGTTTCTTTATCCACGCGCACGCTACCACGACGCTCAGGCACACGGATGGTCTGCTTGCGCCGAGACAGGAGCGTTGATGCGCCACCATAATGCGTAGTACCGTCCTCATCCACACGGATTTGCCACTTTTCTTTCAGTTCCTGGATACCGTTCTCCCTCTCAGAGCGTTTGTAATCCAGCTTGTGCTTCTCTGCATCGATAACAACCATCGAATGCTTGACAGCACGAGCCAGTTCCTCTTCAGACGCACCACGAAGAGTCATGTCCGTGATGAGGTTCGAGATAACACCCATTTCACGCTGCTTCTCTTCTTTTTTCATGAGACGCACGTTGTTGGGATTGCCTTCAGGAACTGCATATGCAGTCTTGGGGTCAAAACCTTTCAACTGTTCCAACGGACGAGTAGATTTAATGGGAACCTTATCGCTGACAGGAATCACCATAACGGTATCACCATCGAAGTCTGCACCGGACAAACGCTCTGCCACCTTGGCATTGATGCCGATAGCATCTTGGATCTGTCCAAGATTGCGCTTGCCACTGACATTTTTGTTGTTGACTGTAACAATCGGAATCTCAAAGGTGCCGGCATGAGGATAGCGAATCAGTGCAAGCTGTGTGCCGTTCTCATAGGTCGGACAGTAAGCTTCTGTTTCCTTAATTCGGTTGATGGGCAGAATGACTTTCGTCGATTGTCCCGGAAATGCCGATGCTTTCAGCGTCATGGACGTACCTTCACAGGTATCGGCAAAGTCGTTCAGCAGCTTCTTTTTAACAGTAGGATTATTGTAGTGCATAATTTCATCATACTGCGCCTGATAATCCGCAATTGTAAGCTTCAGCTGATTTTCAATAAGCTTTTTCGGCTGTTTGGATAGGAATTGCGAAGATACATTTCGGGACATTGTATCCCAATCGCCTTCCTCTTTCAGTTTGTTAATAGGAGAAAGATGCTCCTTTCCATCAGAACCGATGTATGTACTCTGGCCATTGGCTTTGATGGCTGCTCCAAACGGATTGTCCGGATCAGCTTTTGCTTCCTTCAGGACCTTCATTTTGGGCGTACCGGAAGGCTTGTTAGTGTTGAACATGATGTCCACACCATCGGGAAGAAGATCATCAGAGTAGACCGCCATGCCTTTCAGATAATGGTCACCATCGACAAGGATACGAACCTGCGCATAATGACTCTTGCCAAGGTCAAGGTCGGGCACACCACGGCGAATTTCCATGACACCATCTTTGTCCAGACCACCTTCATCGCCATACCGGATGGCAACACGGCTTGAATCCAGACTTGCAGGACGCTGAAGCTTCTTGAACGTATCGCCACCGTCGTCAGAATGATAATCGCCGAGCGAATCAATCTGATCCTGATGCTGATAAGCATACTTCTGGTCGAATTCAGGCTTAGCCAACACCGTAATGTTAATCTGCTGACGGATGTTGGTCGGCTGACGGATACCTACGCCATAACGTTTGTAACCGTATTCCGCTTCCAACGTATATGCAGCGTCGTCAAGCTCAGATTGCGACACACCCATTACAAGATTGGCACCTTCGGAAATATCGATCATGCCTTTCTTGTCCACTTCTTTTTTCAACGTGTCAGCAATATTCTCTGCACGCTGCGCTTTTTTATCAGCAGTGCCTGCATATTTTGAGCGCACACTGGACTCGCTCATACCAAGCTTTTCACCGATGGCTTTCCAGCCGAGACCCTGTTCCTTTAAAGCAGCGATTTTCTCATACTCAGATGCCTTGCGCTCATGGATTGCTTTACGTCGAGCCACTCGAAATTCGGTAAGACCGAGCTGGTACTCCTTGGGAAGAGTGCTATTGATTTGATCTAAAATTTCATTCTCGGACATTCCCTTCTTCTTGAGCGTTTCCACACGAGACAGAAAGTCACCAGAGTGCTGATAAGGATTATCACCAGAACCCCAAGGATAGCGGCCGGAATGGCGCTTTGTGCCGTAATGCTCCAAAATATCAGAGTCGGAACTCGTGCCGTAGTAGTTTTTAAGGTCTTTCTCAATTGGATTCATAACGCTGCTCCTTATCTTAGATCCGCAATGATTTTGTCAAATTCTTTAATCTTTTCGATGATGGGATCAATGATATCTGCCGTCGGTGTCTCAATGAGAACATCATCATTTTGGTAAATGCGATTTTCGATAAGAATATCTTTCGGTTTGACATGATACTCCATGCAGAACAGCGCATCATAAATAAAGAGCTGCTCCATATGTGCTGGAACAGCTCCTGTTTTAAGATCATGAATACGAAGAAAATTATCTTTGTCGTTAAATGCAATGGCATCTGTAGTACCAAAACAGTTTTCGCTGTAAAACAAAACCTGCTCGGGGTCCATGCGGAAACCAATTGCATCGTTGACATATGCGTTGAGGGTTTTCTTGCTCTTCGGGAGCTTTTGCTTCAGGTTAATGCACTCTGCAGCAAAAGCATGAAGCCGAGTGCCTTTCTCCTTTGCTTGACAGCTCATGAAAGCATCCACCAGGCGTTGAGTATCATAGTTCAGCCAATGATACTTACTTGCACCCAGAAAGGCGTGCTGCCCCACGAGCCTGGAATGATCGTTCCATTGCATTGAGAACTTCCTCCTTGTTCTCAGGATAAATGAAAGCGGCAAAGCTCATCTCATTCATCTGACGGACATAATAATCCTGATTCGGACGATGAGGTGCATTTGCTGAGCGCTTGCCTTCGAGTGCTGCCCAGGTGGAACCATACAAAACCAAAAGATCGGGATGCCCCTGCACCTCGTTCGGGTCAAGATGGACCACTACACAGCCGGGAAAGCGTTCTTTCAGTTCTTTCGTCAATCCCTGTTTGAATTTGTTTTCGAGCATGATAAAAACCTCCAAAATAAAAGGAATAGTGCGTTCAAAACGCGTTCTATTCCCCCCATAAAAGGGCATGTTTTTATCGCGTCAGTTTTTGCTAATTTTTGCAAGATTTTATTATTTTCGGGCAAAAGAAAAGCCCCTGCGTTGTTAGCGCAGAGGCAGATCTTATTTGCTGTATCAGTCGTACCACTCAGGTTCTGGTTCAAGGTCATCGTCTGGATAGCTTGCTTCTTCTGTCGGAGATGATAAAAGCTCTATGTCGTTATCATCGATATGATCTCCGCATTTCAGGCACAGCCATTCATCATCATGATGCACCATCTGGCAATGACAGTTCCAACACCAATGTTCGCCTGTTGATTCATCATAGCCGGGAGTATGGAGAACACGGTAATCAAACGATCCGTCTGGATGCTTCACCCATAGCACTGGTAGCCCAAGTTCCAATGTAGTGTAGGTCCAAACTTCATCACCATTCGGAAGAACATCTCGTCCTTCAAAAGAGTAATCGTGCTCACGCCAATTTTTTGCAAGCGCATCCATATAGTTCATATTTTTCACCTCGCACTTCATTAAAGGGCAGTACGTCTATTTAATGCAGTTCTATATTACACTGTCAGGGGATATAGTTCAAGGTTAAAATATTGTAACATTTTCCGGCTCGATAAGACGTTAAACTTTCGCCGTGGCCAAAAGCCCGTTTTTTATCCTTAATTACTATATATAAAATTTTAAAATTTTTATTAAGTTAAAGAAAAAAGTGGGTTTTTGGCCAAATGGCAATTTTATTACGTATTATCGTAATATTTTGTGGCCATTTTTGCAAAATTTTTTGGCCACGAAGTGGGTTTTTGGCCAAAAAATTGCCGAGAATCAGTCAAAATCGTTCATCACCTTCCTTGCCGCGGCATAAATGAACCGTTTCACAGCCCACCGATCAACCTGATATTCGGCCCGAAGCCGCTCAAGTTCAGGGTTCGGATACTCTCCACACCGAAACTCAGTCACGTCCAGTGCCCTGCGAAGCCGTGCATCCGCTGAACTTGCACTGCAGTGAAAACGATCGCTAAGTACATTTTCAATGTCTGTCAGTGTGACAAAACGATTATTCTGCATTTCATGAATAGCGAAATCAATCGCTTCTCCCATGAGATCTCCACCGAATGTCGCCATCGGCACCTGCATTCTCACGAGAAAGTCATGTGTTTTCTGCTGCATTTTGCATCTCCAATCTTATCTACGAATTCGTATGTAGTCATCCTATCACCGCTGTCCCGAGCTCCTCTTAACCTTACCGAGAGCTACTCGCCATGCAAAGACCTCAGCATCAAATTCTTCTTTTGAAACCCCACGCTTTTTAGCCACATACAGAGCCTGCGTATACGACCACGTTCCATCAACATAACGGCCTGCCAATATATCCGCGGTGTCCGCTTTGCCAATCATCATGAACATATCTCCTTAGGTTTTCATAATAGCATTTGCTGCATGAACTAGATATGTGGTGCCATCAATCGTGATTTGCAGCTGATCGCCTTCGTAATCGGTCCAGTTATCTACCTTGCCTTCGATGATGGTTCCGTCGGGCAGCTTAATCTGTGCCCAGGAGTAGGTAAAGGTCGTATCGAACATCTTATAGTTGCCACAGCTGCACAGAACCATACATCCCACGAGCATCATCAGGCATGCAACAACACAAATAATACGATTTTTCATAGTTAATCACCTCAACCAAATATCATGTAAACCAGAAGCAAGAACCAACCAGTGTATCTGATAATTCTCTGTCTTTCTCTATCTGCATTCTTAGTAAAAAACATTCCAATTGCGATAGTTTGCAAAATAACGCTTGCGAGCAGCACAATTCGCATCACTTCTCCACACTTTCCTTTCCCGTCTGGTCGTCCTCAGGCCAGTACGTGTAAATATCATCGAACACCACCGGGATCTTGCTCTGCAGTTCCTTCAGCAGAGGGCACATCAGTTCTCTCATCTGAGGATGGGCCGCCACAGGAGTACGCAGCTTGAAGATGTTGCGCCATTCACGGTAGTTGGCCGTGACCACGATCTCGGTCTTCAGGCACAACGGCAGCACGCAACGAGCCTGTTCGGGACGGAAACCATTGGCGATGAGAGTTTTGTAGCTTTTTTCAGCATCATCACAAGCCCAGTACCACGCATGGTGGATTTGATAGTCCGTTTCGAGCTTTATAAATTCTTCTGTCGAAGAAGCTGCTTTGATTGCATTTTCATTAGGCTCATTAGGAATATAAAACGGCCGAATAAAGCTCAGCTCCCCGCCAAACTTCTCCTTCGAGTAGTTACAGTACCGGGTGCTCTCCTGCGCAAAGGATGCAATACGATGCCGCACCAGCTCATTGGCAATGGCCCGGTCACAGGTAAACAACACGGACAGCTGCGAATGCTCCAGCATAGCCTCATGCCCTTGCTTCACCAGAAAACCCACCAGCTTCTTCGCCGACTCACCATCCTGCGTAATCTTATCCTCGCTCTTGTAGCAGACCCGGGCCACCCGCTCGATCTGCTGCAGCTCCTTGATGCCGCCCTCAGAGATATCAGTGAGAATTTCGTACTTAGGTTCAATGATTTTCATATGTTAGCAATCCTTTCTTTTTCGGGATCTCGCAAAATAGAATCCCAGTCTCTAATAAGTTTCCGTAAGCCATGATCATCTGCTATTGGGCTCATCGTTTCTTCATCGTATTGCACTATGACACTGCCTGCGTTATCGCATCCAAATCCGCAATTCCGACACCGAATCTCATACTTGATTTTCAGACTTGTCCTAGCGGTCGACGTTCCGCATACAGTTGGCCTCACTTTTGAATAGCATACCGGACAACATCTCATAAAAGATCCTCCTGTATTAATCTGCAAGTCCAATTCCCACAGATATCACCCGAAGCATGCTTCTTTGCAAACGCCATGCCCTTCTTGATAGCCTCCTGCTTGTCGGTCGCCCTGACTTCAAAGCTCTGATAGCCGCCACCGTTGTCTGTGCAGGTAAAGATAAACGTGCGCTTCATAAGAAATCCTCCGTGATAGCTTGTACAAACATATCAATTACTTCGTTTAGAAAAGCAACCAACCGATACGGCCAAGATTTTTTCTTTTCATACCAAGCTGGGATGGTCGTAGTTTCTGTCTGACTGTATCGAATACTTCCTACTGCTTGCTCCGTATCAACCAGTGAGTGATTGGCGCTAACGTACCAGATTCGTGCGTCTTGCAAAGTGATATCGCCATTCGCCAACAGCCAAGCAACATCGTCTATCGACGTGAAATTTCCAACCGGAACCCTGTAGCCATGCTCAAGATCATATGTAGTAAGGGCATTCCGAGTTTGTTCTCTTATCATATCAATAGGTCGGCCATTCGCGTAGATGGTTTCAACGTCATCATTAGAAAATTCGTACACTGCCTTACTCCAATTCCGGATAGCTTCTACGGCTTCTTCATATGACACTCTTCCATTGTCCATAGCCCTCTTACCTCACAGCAGAATCCGAAACCAGATAAACCAAAGCACCTTCAGCGTGAATGCAATAATGATTGCCCAAGCGCACAAAATAAGTGTCAGCGCAATAGCCCGGCCAAGAAATTTGCCAACTTTCGTCCAAACATCATTCATCCTTATCAACCCTTTCGAGACCTGTGAAATATCCGATGCCAATATGACCACCATCGCAATGATGAATTGGACGGAACGCCATCAGACCGGACAGATGGTTCTTCGCATCCTCGGGATTACAGTAGGGATGCCCATCGTTAAATTCCTTCTCGCAAAATCGGCACTTGTAAGTCGGATAATAAAACGTCTTCACCCCACACACCTCCTAACTGCATCCACCCGGCACTCCGCAGCGTTCAACTCAAAAATAGCCGCGTCCACAAATTCCGGGTCACAGTGCTCGAAGTGGTTCCGAGCCACCTCCAAGGCCTGTAAAGCCTCCCGCAGGGTATTAACCGTTGTCGGGATCGGCTCCATGCGGAATATCTTTTTGACAAAATCAGCGATTTTTCGCAGCATTTCTACGCCCCCACATCTTCATAACTTGCCGAGCCGTGAGCCAGCCCTCGACATCATAATGATCAACAAGTGCTAGCCCGCACACCTCGAGTAAATGAGGAAACCCGTAAGTGTACCAACCGCATACCGCATTCCACAGATATGTGCCAGATTTATCTCGAACTGTAATCTGATAGCCCCCATCATGCAGTGCTCCAGGGCCGCAAACTTCAGGCTGGTTTTTATCGTTCTCAGGAAATCTTCTTTCCATCTCATGCGTAATGCCCGCTTTCGTAAGAAGATAATCCAGCTTCTGCATCTCGGTCATGTGATTCCAAACCCGGAGTTTCCAGGTTTTCTTAGACATGTTTCTCATTTCTGCATTTCCTTTCGTCAGCCTCCATGGTCTTTGCAATTTTATGCTGAATATAAAGCACACAGCCAGCCTGACTATCACACCCGAATGAAGCCAATAGTCCAGCAATAGCATTCAAAGAGTTCAAATCCTCTTCGGCAAATATCATTTAGCGTTCACCGTTCCTCCTGATACTCTACAATTTGGGTTACTTCACTCTGAACCCGGCGTAAGAAATCACACGTACGCAAGCAACCACATTTTGCAAATGCCTCGGCGATATCGCCCAAAATATCCATATCGGTTCTTGTGAGATTAACTTGAGGAATAACTTCAATGTTCTCCTCTGTGATAAATGGGGTATAGTCCCCACAATGGCAGCATTTAATGTTCATGCGTTGCATACAAGCATCTCCTTCGATGATAAAAATAAAGAGCCGCAGATTTCTCCACGGCTCTTCGCCTTAATAACGATTTAATATACTATCATCAAGTCTTTCATTGATATTTTTCGCCATCTCGCAAATAGTGTATTCGTTCCCATACTTTTGCATCAGTTTATCTCTGAACTTTCTCGCATCTCGTATGCCAGAAAACACTTCTGTGCTGATTCCGTTCTTTCCAATGATAACGTCTACTATTACTAGCATATCAATCACCTCCATAAAGGAGTCCGTTATTTTCGCGCCTTCTCTTCAAACTTCACGGGCTTCTTGCTGCCCTCCCGTGCACACTCTGTCAGGCACTCGTTGCAGGGTTCATCCGTCTCCAGCACCTTGAAGTTCTTGCACTTCGGGCAGTAGGTCGCATAATCCACTTCGCGCATCCAGTCATTCATCAGGCTTCACCTCCCGAACGATTGTTACATTCTCACAATGAGGGCAAGTCGTAATCACTCCGTCTGGAATATTGGTATACTGTGCTCTTTTGCGGACCCACCATTCGGTCGGCGCTTCAAAATGCCTACCACAGGAACTGCATACAACTGTGATAAGTTGTTCATCGTTCGAGCTTTTCATCTTTGGCACAAACCTATCATTCAACTCCGGGTGCGTCACCCGCTGGTTCAGCGCCCAGAGCAGGTTCCAGCAAGCAGCACGCAGGTGGTCCTCGTCGTCCATACCAACCATGTACTTTGCCAGATGCCGAGAAGCACTGTCCAGCAGCGAATGCAGCGGGATACCCTTATCCACATTGTGCTCACCATACTTCAGCGCGCCTTCCTCGCAGTGCTTGCTGACCTCCATGATGCCATACCAAGGCAGAAGATCCATCCGCCCCTTTCCTGCGTGCATATCGCGCTTTGCACCGGTTTCAAATTCGGTGCGGTCGCCAGAGTCCTTAATCATTTCCTTTTCCTCCATGTGTAATAAACAGCATAAAGCTGATTGCGCTCTTTAAGTCTATTGACAATTTGTTTGTTGATCTCAATATGTGTTCTCGGAACAAACAGTTGTTCTGGAGCATTGATGCAACAGTATCTCTCCCTAAAAGGAATATGTTTTTCGCTTCGATCAACCAAGAAGTGGCCTATGATAACACCGTCGTTCCTGATACAGAGATATTTCCAAATAACAGACAATGGGCTGCTGCCGTAAGGAACAAACATTGCATCTTGCTCGCCAAAGTGCGTTACGCGATGGCAATTAGCCTCAATTACCTTGATAAGTTTCTTTCTGATTTTCTTTGAAATATTTCCCATCAGCAGAACCTCCTGATTCTCCCCTGCATAACCTTGTTGGGAATATCCAGCCACCGGATTTTGCATTTGTCCTTGTAGTCAGGGCGCAGCTTCTGCAGAATCATCTTCAATGACTGCCTCTTAATTCCTTCAATCAAGTCCATGAGACAAGCCGTTACTTTCTCGAAGTATTCTGCAATTGCATTTAAGGCATCTTCCATTTTCTCACAGGTCGTCGCAATAAGCCTTAAAGAATCATAAATATCATGCTCCATAAAATTTCCTCTCGTTAAACGCCTTCTTCGAGTTCAGTGCCCTCGAAATCGCCAGATCAATTCCCGCCCTGCTCTTCAGATGATAGTAGAACAGGTTCTTGTAAGGTGTGTTCAGCCGGTCGATTCTGCCTGCAGCCTGCTCCATAATCTTGTAGGAGTAGTTCTGCGAGTAGAATATGACGGTATCGGTCTTGATGCAGTTCCAACCTTCTGCACCCGCATTGTACTGGACCAGATATACCCACTTCTTACCGTCAGGGATTGGCTGGTGCTTATGGCCGTTCCATTGTGCTATTTCCGCATCATCGCCATAGGGCAGATTCATGAGAATATCCAGCTCATAATCGAAATTATAGAAGATTATGACTCTGGGGCGGGTCATGCAAATATCCAGAACTTTTTGCGACCTAGTCAGGTCTGTGTTCACCAGTTTCCGCAGCAAATAACAAAACTCGCTGGCGGTCTCAATGGGTTTGTTTTCCCACAGGTTCCAGCGAGTTTTACAAATTTTCAGATACTTAGGCTTGTCATACTCGACAAAAACATTCTCATGGTGAGATACAGTAGGTCGCTCAAAGTCCATATCTACAAGCACCCGTTCACGCAAGCGTACCAGTCGCTGGGTGTTCAGATACCGGTCAATTTTCGGATACTTGGAAAAACGACTATAGATTACGTGTTCATTGTTGAACTGCGTCCGGTTTTTATAGAACCCGTTTGCAATAAACACCGGAATGTAATCTGTCCAGCAATCTCCCGGAGTAGCGCTCAGAAGAATCCAGTCATTATCCTTCGCGATTTTCAGGAAGGATTTGACCCATTGCCCGCTGCCAACAACTCTCTGCTCATCGAAAATAAAAAATGCGTTCTTCACGCCGACGTACTTTCCGATGTTGTTCCATGAATCCACAACCACCTTGTGATCATAAATATCAAGGTTGCTGTCGGTGGACATATAGAAATGGGCCAGTTCTTCCTCCCACTCGCCTGTATCGCGCTTCCTCGCAGTGGTGATAATGTACAAGTCGGGTGGATCATGCATCTTAACGTAGTTTTGGGTGTTTACTGCGCCACCACAGAGCGTATAGTAAAACGCCAAACTGGTTCTTGATTTTCCGCTTCCTACACCACCGCATAAGATGCATCCGATTTTCATTTGTTCCATCGCATCTTTTTGGTAGTCATAGAGCGTTATACCCGCCATCCAATCACCTCATTTCCGTGTGAACATGAATCTGGTTAGGATAGCACTGGTTCTCATAAGCTAAAAGCTGTTTGGTGCATTCTTCCTCGTCTTCACCTTCACCGCGAATCGTGTAGGAAAAAAGTTCTTTGCCTTCTTTTGTAAAAACTTTCCAGAGCTCCTTTATGTGATTAGTGCAGTCCATGCTTTTTACAGTATTCTGCATACTGAAGTCCCTCCTTGGTAGCCTCTCTCATGATTTCCTGCAGAGTCGGCCCAGTGTACTTCGGATGTACCAAAGGCAATACCGGGTCGTTGGTTGCATAGCCAAATCTGCAAAAATCGCAGTATTTCCTTGCCACAGACACGTTGTGCATCACAGCGCCACACTTTGCACAGCGCTTTGTAACTTTGCTATCACCCATAAAAATCACCCAGCCTTTGTTTCATCACTGATATTCGGGCAATAATCTGTGTAGAAGGTCAAATCGAAAGTTGCCGAACCGTCGCTCTCGAAATTTACATTTGCTTCCGCCACAGCTTCATGCTGATAAACTTCGGTCAGGATTGCTCCAAACATCTCAATCACGCTGCTTTCGGCTACAGGAAATGCTTCTGCAATTTCCGCGCTCGTGAATATCCAGCTGCCGCTGGAGGTGTTCTTGGTACCTTCCTCGACCATCCATTTTACCATTGCCGGGACATAGTTTCTTGCGCTCATGCTGTTCTCTCCTTTGTTTATTCAAATATAAGGCTTGCACCTCTGGTGGGTCAGGCAGGATTTGAACCCGCGATCACGCAGTTATGAGCTGCCAGCTTTCAGCCAGACTAAGCTACTGACCCAAAATAAAAAGAGCCTCAGATTTCTCCGAAGCTCTCATGCATCTGTAAAGGAAGCGGATTATTTCGCGTTATCTTCAGGTTCACAGGGGCGAACGTCCAGATGTGTTCTTCCCTGAGCATCTGTAAAGAAATCAAACTCTTCCGGGTTATGGAAAAGCTTTTCGTACCTCTGAATGAGTTCCTGTGACAGGTCGCCGAAATCATCCTCGGTCAGACCAACGATCAGGAAAGTTCCAACAACAATATCATAGGGAATCCCAATCTCATTATAAAGCACTCTGTTACAGTTACTGAAGGAATCTTCGGCCAGTTTTCCTTCCTCATTGCAGATAAGTGCAGCCGGATCGTCCCACGGGTAGACTGCCTGAATCGGGCCGGCCACTTCTTTCTGAAGAGATTCGAGCGAGCCGTCGATTTCAATAACTTCAGGATACTTCTTGGGCTGGATTCTCAAGACTTTCATGCGTTCAACCTCCCCAAAATCAAAATATCAATCGAGCTGTTTCCTCTGAGAACGCCATTTGCGACGTGGGCACTCACCGACTGGATCATTCAACCGAGGACCGACCCCCGGCACTCGATAAATACCATCAGACCATATGCTCCAAACGCTGCTCCATGATGTCCGGTGCTACGTATGCAATATTCACCAGATACTGCGGTACACCGTAGAGTTTGGCGACATGGTTCTCGATGATGCAGCCATCATAAGCTTTCTGGTCATCGAAAATGCCGATGAAGCAATCCGCCTCGGACATTTTCTCAATGGATTTACCCAGATACCACAGACGGTCATTGGCATTTTCAGGAGGGGTGCCCTCAAAGTAAGTCGGGATGACCTCCAGTTCTTCGCCGAAAATAGCCTCGGCGATTTTATGCATCTGGTCCATAGTCGCATGGATCTGTTCTGCAGTGCGAGCGCGCATCGGACAGCTGATAAACAGTTTTTCCATAGTATTCTCCTTAGAACGGCACTTCAGGAGCAGGCTCTGCGTACTGAGCGTAGCGCTCCGCATACGGGTCAGCATCAGCATCCTGCTCAACATACATCACATCGGCGTACAGACTGTACTCGCCAGGGAAGTTCCTCTTCTCAACGAGATTTGCCTGCAGGCAGACGTTCTTGACGCGGATGAAGTCCAGCTGACTGATGGTGTCCTCGTTGCAGAGCAGGCGCTTGCCAGCAGTTGTGACCCAATAGATGTGCGGCGGCCACTTGGAGTCCATCTTGATGTTGACCGGCACGTAGAGCGTGGGCACAAACGGCTCGTCGTAAGTGCGCTCAGGGTTCGGCTTGGTCTGCTTGACCTTTACACCCAGATCCAGCAGATGCTGCGCGAGCTCCTCGGTAGGAATTACCACGTTGACACGGCGCTGGTCAGAGCCAAAGCGGTCACGCTCCGGGTCGCCGGAGAAGTTGGTGGTAAAGATAAAACGGGTATCGTCGATATTGACTTTCTGGCGCTTGGTGTACATAAATATCAGTCTCCTTTTTACTTGTTGATTTCAATTTCCAGAATTTTCAGGTCTGCAGTGAGGGAATTCATATTGAGAAGGAGCTCCGTATGGTCATTATTTGCGCTGGCTTTAAGGAATTCATTCCAGTCCTCATTGGCCTTGGAAATCCACTTCTTCATAGATTCTCAATCGGGATTAGACTTAGGGGCAGCTTTCTTCTGCGTAGCAGTCTTTCCGGGATACTTCTTCCCGCTCTTCTCGACCCAATTCTGGATCTCCTTGTAATAGCTGCCCTTGTTGCCGCCGCAACGCTTTGCGATCGCCATGGCCAGCCCCTTCTCCGGGTCGAAAACATCCTTCTCGCTGCACTTTACAACGGTCTTGGAACCATCCGACCAGTAAACGATTGTGGCCGGAGGAGCAAAGATAACGTCCTTGATAGCAGCGGTGTTCGCAGCAGAAGCGCTCTTCTTACCCGCATTGAGCCCTCCATAACGAATACTCAAATTACCACCCCGATCAGCGATCAGATCACCCTGGAGAAATGTGAGTTCATGACCAGTATGAAGAATCACTCTCGTCAGGCCGTCGTGCATATTCTTCTCGACGGTTTCGATATAGCCAATCAGTTGTCCTTGGGAATCACACAGCTTGTTCGCCATAAAATATCACCTCACGTCAAAATTTCTTGCTGCTTCTTCCTGCGCATCGCTCCATGGAAGATCCGGTGCTGTCCAGGGAGCAACGCCATCGTCACCAACGAACCAGTTGAAGTCGCCGTACTTGGAGATTTCCTCAACTGCCTCATCGACTTCCCGGTTGAAATATCTTTTGTCGATATCCTCCTGCATCTGGAGCTGATAGACCGCCTCGCTTTCCAGCCAGCGGTAATCCTTTGCTCCGGTCACAGAAGCATATTTCCGTTCGCCGGTATCCGTCAGGCCCGCTTCCCGCAGCAGCAGAGCGCCGCCCTTTCCCGGCATGATCGGGCAGAACTGTCCAACGCGTCCCACAAAAATATAATTGTGCTCGCCTTCAGGCAGATCTTCGTTCTTGTCGAGATAGATAGCGCCCTTGGAAACGGTCTTTGTCTCGCAGAGGTCAGTGAACTCGATCTTCTCCTTGGAGAAGAGGGTCTTGAACACATACGGCACTTGGAACTGTGTGCCCGTAGCCGTCCATTCGCCGCCTTCGTCCTTGCAGTCGCCCGGGATATAACCGTAAAGCGCCTCGCACTGGTCGGCAGCCATATACTTTGCAATATAAACGGCATTGTTCACCAGACACATCCGCTCATAGGTCGCCTCATGCTCGAACGTGTAGCCGTATTTCTTCGCAAAATCCATGCAGTATGCAATGATCTCCGGGGTAGCATCGGGGATCTTGATTGAATCCGTTTTTATGTGCGCCACCTTAAAGCCACGCTGCTGCACTTCATCCTGCAAAGTGCGCATAAATAAAGCCCCTCGAAGCGCCACAATGTTATTGACGTTCTTGGGGTTGCGGAACGGGTTGTCGAAGCTTGCACTGGTCAACCCGTAAACCGAATTGATGGCGATTTTCAACGCTTGCGCCAAAGCCTTTGCCTGCTGCGGATCATCGAGGTATTTTGCCAGTTTACCGCCAAAGAGCCCCTTTGCCTTCTCGTACTCGCCGTGCTTGACGTAGATTCGCACATCCATCAGGTCATTAAAATGCTTTGTGTACTCGCCAAAGTAGTTCATAGCAACAGCTGAATGCGGATGCAGCGACGCAACGTCCAGCAAAGCTACATTCGTGTACATTCCTGGCTCAGCGTAGACATAACCGCCCATGCCCAGGTCTGTGCCCCGGAACATGTTGTGGTACTTGCCGTCTTCACCTTTGGCCCACTCGTAACCGGGGAAGGCATTGATGATGTTGCAGTCCGTCAAAATATCAGGCTCGACTTCCACGATTGCATCGGATTTCCCCGTGGCAAGGTCGGTGTAGACCAGCCGGGGGTGCTTTTCCTTGCCGAAAATAATGCGTGTTGTCAGCGAGTTTGTCGTGTCGTTCACCGTCATACCGGCAAGGTCTGCCAGGATCTCACGTGCCACAAAGTCTGCCTGACGCTTTTTCGAGTAGAATAGGGTCTCGGTCGCGATCACGTCGTTGTCGCAATACTCGGCCACCTTGTCCCACAGGCTCTTCGGCACCGGCTGATCCCACGGAAGCCCCAGCTCCTGATGCTTGATGCCCAATTCGATTTCAAACTTCTTTAGGCTCTGTTTTTTCGATGAGAAGTCGTAAATATCAGTGTAGGACAGGTTGTACGCCTCACCAAAGAAGCCCGTGTGCTCGTTGATGATCCGGTTGGACAATGCATAGATCTGCTCCACCGACATCCCGATCATGCGGGCCCAGAGGATATGGTTGTCGTACTTGCGGTTGTTGAAGCCGACCAACCGATACTTTGTCAGGCTCTCGATCTCGTCCGGTGCAGGATTCACCATGCGGTGTACAGGCCCATGCTTGGCAAACTTCCAGTTCACGAGCAGCAGATTCGGGAACACCTCCACGTCGAAAAATATCAATGGTGTTTCCTCCCCCGCAGGGGCCTCACGCTGAATATCATCCTTCGATTTGAAGTGCATCTTCGCCACGATCTTCAGACAGGTCTCCGCCTGATTGGTACTGCTGGCAGCGAACCCCAAGATGGCATTCCGCATGTCATCCACATTATAAGGGACGTTGCCTTCATATGCCTCGTCCATAACATGGGCAATAAAGTCCACACTTGGCTTCGTATACGGGCTGATCTCCTTTGCCAGCGCTTTCTTGATGAGAATGCGCAGATGCTTCTCATTCTGGATCTGCTTTACATCGACCATTGCTTTTTCTCCCTTCAACGGCAAGCCACTGCTGATGTTTGCGATGGAAATATCATTGCACTTCGACAATTTTCTTCGCAGAGAAGATTTTCCCGTGAACACTTTGATTTCGATGTTTTCATCGTAGATCCTGCTTAGCTTAGCCGGATCACCGGTGTAAATATAATGCAGGTGGATGCCCGCACCAGATTTACTAAGCTCAGCATAGGTCTTTGGCCATTTGGAAGCAGCTTCAAGGTTGCGCTCAAAGCTCTTACTCCCATCCGGGCCGGGAATATCAAAGTCAATGACGATGTGGTTCTCCGGGACCTTTACATAATGCAGCTTTTTTGTATCGATCCCGGTCAATTTGGTTTTGACATTCTCCCACTTCTGCATGGGAGTGCCATTTTCGTTCGCATATTGCGCCAGGCAGTCCTTGCAAATATCATTAAAGAGAGAATGCTGCTCCTTCAATTCGATCCAGGAGGAGGCAGGGGGGTCATTTCCCGCATCAACCCCGGGGGGAGGGTCTTCCAGAAATTCTTTGAATTTTTCGTACTTGAAGCCGCTGTAGTAGCTGCGCACCCGCTCGCCGTTCATATCCTCGGCACGTTCTTTGTAATCCGAGAAATAGTTCATCAATTCTTCACGGAACGCTCGCCTGGAGTAAGGATACGAAACTTTTGCCTCCTGATTGTAGGTGTCGTACATTGCCCAGGCACGTTTCAGCGATACGCCATCTTCTTTTTTGAAGATGTAGTAGGAGTCCAGCATGAAGTTGTAGAAGTCGTTGGATGCACCAAGCATTCGTGTCGGAACATAATCGTCGTAACGATGCTTGTTTTTCTCGTAAACGTCTTTGCAATACCATGCAATAGCACCCAATTCAAAGTCAACCTTGCCTACGAGGTCGCGGTATTTCTTTGCCGGTATTTTTTCGCCGCTCGGCTCCACATCGATCAGTCGCCGAATCAGACCCGATTTTGCATCCGTGATCTTTACGGGCTTGTTTGTACCGAGAAACATGAAGCACTTGAACTGGCTTGCATAGGCACTGCGGAACTTCTCGTTCACCATCATGGTCTCGTGGGAAACCAGCGAGTTTAATCGGGTATTGTCCTCGATACGCGATAAATCGCCGTCATGCTGAATTGCGATCAGTGGGTTCGATTTGAACGCTTCCAGTGCAAACGCATTGGATGATGAACCAAGCGCCTTCGAGTCAAACACTGCCCAGTATCCATCAAACATTTTCTGGATGATGTTCAGAATGGTCGATTTGCCGCTTCCGGGCGGACCATACAGAACAAGGAACTTCTGGATCTTTTTGGAATCCCCGTTTACAATAGAACCAATGGCCCATTCGATCTTTTCACGTTCCTCCGGCGTATACAGCGTGGTCATCAGCTCGTCATAGGCGGCAATGCTCCCCTGTTCCAGCGGGTACGGCAGTCGTTTGGATGCATAACTGTCTTTTTTGACAGAGGTGTTTGCAAATATCAATGTCTCATCGAGGGTATGATAGTTGTCCCGCATCTGGCGCTGACAATATTTGTGCCAAATATCAATCATGCCAGACTGTGCATCCCACATATGTAAGACTCGAACATTATCGCCCAGAAACTGCTTATGCTCGTTTGCATAAATATCAAGTTCACGGTCAATGAGCTGCAACGCATCCTGCTCTTCGGTACTCCACAAGCCGCGTTCTTCCAGCCAGATCGCATAGAAATCAGAACCCCGGATCATCAGGTCTTTCGACTTGGTGATGATAAAGTTTGGGTACACTTCGATCACCCCGTGTTTTCCGGTTCGCGTGGCGATCCTCAGGAAATCAATCATCGGCAACTGACTTCCTCCTTTCCATGCATTTTATTCCGGCTTTTTGGTAATGGTTGCCTTCCCATCGCAGCAGATATCTTTTTTGGGCTCCGTCGCACTTGTGATGCTCTCCGTCCAGAACCGTTCGGCGTTCTTGCGGTTTACATCGTCCAACACCTGCTGCGTGTGAGCAAGTTCCGCGTGGAGCTGCCGGGCGTCTTCCTCAGCCTCTTTGCGCTTCTTATCGTTCTCGCTCAGCATCCTGCAGGCCGTAACGGTGAACCATGTCAGCCCTGCGATCATCAAACTCTGGCGCAGGCACCGACGGTTCAGACGCCGGTTCTGCTTCTGCAAAGTTTCGATGGTACGGTCGGCAATGGTCAGCGAAGTTTTGGTGTTGACCAATTCATACATAATATTCGTCATATCCATGTTGATTTTCCTTTCAAAATTCGTTTTCCTGCAGGTAGTGCATCAGCTGATACCAAATATCAAGCCGACGCATATCTTCGGTCGGATGGTTCACTGTAAAGAGACCGCCGGCACCATTATATTCATAGTCTCTGCGCTCAAACCTGTCCAGAATATAATCTGCCCGGTCTTCGTGAAACCGGCCGTCATCCATGGCAGCAAGCCCGAGACTGACAATCATGTTCCAGAACCACTGCCCGACACGGTTTCCCGCACTGGAATCCTCCATAATATGTTCTTCGATGCGCACCGCAAGGGCCACCATCATTTCCAGCATACTGCACGGAACACCGTGGAACTCCGCATCGATCTTGTCATACGGAATATCGCATTCGCTGGCAAAACGGTAACGCAGATTCACACCATCTTCTGCTCTGCACTGGTCCATTTCGCAGGCCGGAATATAAGTGCGATTATGTAAGTACATGAGCAGCCGATGGAACGAGAGATTTCTCGGCTCCCATTCGCCGCACACGATTTTGTGGAGCCAGTCATAATACTGTTCTCCAAGATCCGAAAATATCATTCTTCCTCCTCTTCCGGATAGAGGTCGCCCCAGTTCTGACGAACCTGAATGATCTCATAGTCCTTATGATAGTTGTTGTTTCGCACATGAATCGTGCTGGGCATGAACTCGCCAAAGTGGTTCAGCGCCTCTGTTCCGATGATGTTCGGAATATCATCGTCGTTCACAGGCATCGTCTCCTCGTCGAATACCAGCTTGCCATCGGCATAATAGGTCAGCCCGCGAGTCTCATAGTCGTCGATGTCACCGAACTCGTCCGGCTGAATGATCTCAATGGGGTCGTGGGTCACAATATCTTCCGGGTCGGACTCGGTGCGGTACTTTCCCGTAAGCTGCTCCATGCTCTTCTGCTGGGCCTTTTCTTCGATCATGGTATCCAGATCAGCTTCCTTCTTGCGGTAGTGGTCGCGCACATCATCAATTTGTGCATCGGCGTACTCCTGGTACTTCGTACGGAAGACCGTGTGCATAACGTATGCACCTGCGGCAAAACCTGCGCCAAACAGCAAAACATCACGAATTGTCCGATTCATTGTCTTCTCCTTTAATCGTCATCATGGTAAACGCCAGACCGCCAAAGAAAAGGGAGACACTCATCAGAATGCCTCCCACCATGTGGCGCTTGCGCTTGGTATCGGTCAGATAGTCCAGAAACAGGAATGCATTTTCCAAACTGTCCATCGTACACCTCACTCCGAAAGAACTGCCAGACCAGAGACGAAGCACACTCCGGCCATGGCAGCAAACAGATAAGAAAGTGTCTTAACGTATTTGGTCATAGCAAGTTCCTCCAAAATATCAGTCTCAGATTTTGTCGATGATCACGCCGTCACAGTTAAACCGCAGCAGGACAGAGCGCTCGAACCCGTCGATGAAATTGTTCAGCGCATCGTTGTTCTCAACATAGTTGGTTACACCAAAGTCCACACGATTTTCCTTCGTAGGATCGCCCTGGCTCAAGATCCAGCCGACGACCTGGCCTTCGGGGGTGTGATGCATACCGTTGCCATAGGGGTCCAAAATATCAATGACATCGTTAAGGAACAGATGGCCTTGGCGGTGGAGTTTCCGGTTTGCAGCAGCCTGCGCCTGGATCAGATGGGACATGTTCAGCTGTGCATCCTTATCCCAGGAACTCACAGTCTCATCGTAGATCAGCGTATAGGGGCTGGTGTGTGCCATTGCCACATCCGTGTACTGTTTAACGGTTTCTTCCACGCCATCGGCATTCTTCCGGGTGGTCTCGACCTCAACTGCCTTGATGTTGTGCTCAAGCTCCTGCTGTACACGGTCGCCAAAGCGGTCGGTCACACGGCCTTTGTACTCGTTGAAGGCCTTATCCAGAGCGATGTAGGCGGCAGTCAGGCTGGCGTTACGCTTGGTCATGATGTGGTGCGAGCCGAACATACAGCCGAGTGCAACCGTGCCCATGGTTACTGCAGGTGCATAGATTTTCGCCAGCTTCAGACCGGTCTGCACATAGGCCGTGGTCAGGTCCTTCTTGTAATCGTTCTCGGTGTAGGCAACGCCTTCCTTCAGGATCATTTCACCGCTATCGACCTTTTCCTTGGTCTCATGGATGGCTTTCACCATCTCGTTATGATCCTCCAGAATATCCTGAGCCTTCACAGTCGCCTTGCAGGCAGAGACGGTCGCTGCTACGCCCACAATAGCAGCACCAAAGATCATGATGGTAGGGCTTGCTTTCTTCAGCTTATAGCCATACTTCGAGGCAGTCCGGGTCACAGTTGCCATGAACTCGTCGGTTTTCACGTTTTTCAGAAACTTCATAAAATATCAGTCCTTTCTTGAATTATAGTCGTTAAAAGAAACCGGGTGCGGAAGCATCAAGCAATACGGATGCTCTTTGTCCTGCTCAATGAGGTTGATCGTTGTGTCATCGACATTTAGCCAGCCCAATCTATCGTCATCGGGATTCGGTGCTACGCCTACCAGGTCCATCAAGTCCTTGACAGTCACACGGCCATAGGCCTTGATAATATCTTTGAGATGAACCAGTGTATCGATTGCATCCGTTTCATATGCAAAAGCAATGCTTTCGACATTTCGCTCGAACTTCATAAAATATCAGTCCTTTCTATCAGCGCAGCGGTACAGTGTGCGGCAGAATCAGTCGGAATCCGCCGGGGATGCCCTTGATAAATGCATCATCGAGGTTGTACCAGCCATAATTGTAGTCGGTCGAATCGTTTGTCACGCCCATCAGATCCCACAGATCGCCCACCGAAACCTGCCGGTAGCGGTACAGCGCGTCCCTGAGACCCGCCAGAGTGTCCTCAGCATCACCACGACTCTCGAAATCCAGATTTTGCAGACTTCTGCGTACAGGCGGCGGGTTCGGGCGATTGTTCTGGCTGCCCTGATAATAGCCATCATAGCTGTTGCGCTGGCCACGGTTATTTCCGTAATAATTGTTCGAGCCGCCGCGGCTACGGTCTTCACCCCAGAGTGCAATGCTGAACGCAGAGTTCAGAATGCTCCATGCACCGTTCTTGAGCATCGGCAGCAGGTAATCGGTCAGGATACGATCTTTCACCGTTTTCAGGTCTTCGGCCAGAAACTGTGATGCGATCTTCTGCATATCGCTCTGCTCTTTCACCGCCACCTTACCCTTGACGACCTTCTCAAGTTTCTTTTTCGGCTCAGTCGGCGTCTGGCCAATGCTGGACTTCGGCATGTCTACTTGTGCCATGTCTTTCCCCTTTCAAAAAAACAAAAAAGTAAGAGCTGCAGATTTCTCCACAGCTCTCGCCTTACCAAACATTACTCTTCTTCCGTAGTTTCCTCGTCAGAAGGAACTTCTTTCGACTCAACGTCGATGACTTCGTTTTTCTTCATCTTCTTGTTGGCAATCGACTCCTTGATGTGATTGAAGCCCTTCTTCACCAGCGGAATACCAAACTTGACAGCAGCGGCTCCGACAAGCACCGCACCAGCACCAACCTTGACAATAGTGCCAAAGCTAATGCCAGCGCTGCTCTCGCAGTCGTTGTTGTAAGCAGGATTCTCTGCCTCAGCAGGAACAACACTCTCAACAGGAGCGGCCTCCATAGAAGTCTCGTTCTCCATAGTCACATTATTCATTTCGTCCATTTTTTGTTACCTCTTTCTTAAATATAAAGTTTTGTAATGTTGGAGTTTTACCTCCATAAAGCAAGGTGAATTTTTCGCGTCTGTTCTGGGCATTGAAAAAAAATCAATAGCCCAGCCACTTGGGCGGTGTACGGTAGTCCAGTACAAGACACGGCATTCCGTCTTCATCAAGTTTGGAAGCATAGAACGTTTCCACTTCCATGGTCGTGTCGGTATCCCACCCAAGCAGATCGCCGTTTCGGTTATGTTCCATGCCCAGATAGTCGAACAGGTCGTTTTCGGTCACACGGAAATCGCTGAGCAGCTGTTTGTTGACCCCGTTGATAGCCCGTTCAATGGCATTCCGTGTGGTCCAAAAGTAGTTCCCGCTCAGGCTTTCCCAGCATTTTACCCGCTGGTCATAGGAAATATCATCCATTTTGACCCCTTTTGCATTCGGGATCACTGCCGGCTCCGGACTCTTTGCCATCTTATCCAGAGCAACAGCCTCACAGATCTCCTGTTCCTTCTCTGCGCCAATGGTCTCAACAACTTTATTCTGGTAGGTGCGCAGAGCCGTTTCCGAGAGCGTGCACGCTGCAGCCAGCGCGGCGTTCTGCTGGCTCTTCACCTTCAGCGCACCGATCGTGCACGCGGTCGAAAGGCCCATGCTCACGACCGTCGGAATATATACCGGACCAGCCGTTTTGACAATGGTCTTCACATCCAGCTTTTCGACACCGAGTTCTGCCTTCTTCTCCTCCAGCAAGATCATCGCCTTCGGAGTTGCCTCGATGGCGAAACCTACAGCCATGACGCCTGCACCGATGGCAAAGCCCGCCAGAATCTTGGATGCATTGCGATTCAGCATCTGCCTGCTCGCCTTTGCAAGTGATTTCAGGTTCATTTTTTTCATACCTCCGTAAAATATAAAAAAGAAAGAGCCTACGATTTCTCGTAAGCCCTCGCTTTCGTCAGATGTGTCCAGTTCGTTTCAAATTCTCGAAGCGAATCGTTTCCTCACGGTCACATTCACGCTCGATCTGGATACAGTACCAGATGTATTCCACCAGTCTGATTGGCTGCATCAACACGTATCGTACTGTAGCATACAGCACGCGTACCATGTTGATGGCCAGATCTACCAGCAGATTTACCATCAGGCTGTCCATTTGTTCGTAAAAATTGTAATCGTACATAAATATCATTCTCCTTTACTTTGTTCAAATTGGATTTCTCTTCCATAAAGGAGCCTGTATTTTTCGCGTTTACTGGTTCTTTTCTGCCAACTGCCGCCGAACTTCTTCCTGCACCATATCCTGCAGGTCTTCCTCGGTCTTTTTATCCTCGATCAGGTCATGTCCAAAGCTCAGCACTGCACTTGCAGCCATCAGTGCCACAGATGCAACTTTCCACCAGTCGATCTTATGCATGATAAGTGTCCTCCTCATAATTCAGGTAATTTTTAACCGGATCAAGTGCAGGCGCCAGGTAATAGCACTCCAGTCCATCATCCGTGATTTGTTTATCGTATTCAAAGTCCATCCAGTAGGCGTCCAAGTCATATATGAGTTGGTCCAGACACCATCCCATTTCGTCGCCTTCTGGTGTAACGGTAAGTTCATCAGCGCAGAGATAGTTGCACCATTCGTTCACAGAAATACAACCGTTCGTGGCCAGTTCCCGGTTGAAATAGTACGATGCCTCAATGACACGGGACATGGTGGCATGAAAATATCTTTTCGACGCAGGCTCGTAGAACAGCCGGATGACATCACCATCTTTATCCCGCTGAACATCCTCACCTTTTGTCTTTTCAGCAACTTCCACGCGAAGCTTTTTTTCCTCTTCAGCACCGATGCGCTCCGCCACCTCCCTGCGGTACTCCTGATAGGTTTTTCCCAGTGCCATGTAGGCAGCGGTCATACTGGCCAGCTGTTTCTTGTTCAGCGCATTGGACCCCAGAATGCACGCCACAGTTCCAGCGCCAACCACAGCCACTGGAATATAAAACTTCCAGCAGTCCTTGACGATTTCTTTTTTCGCCATAGGTTCGTCCTTGTTCATGGTAACGAACGTGGTAGCCTTCACAGTCGCCTTCCCCGTCTCCCACATGGTAAGACCGACACCAATTGAGGCTCCGATGGCAAGGATCGTCCCGCCATGTTTGCGCAGAAACTTTGCGCATGTTTTCGTCAGTTTCATTGCCAAACCTCCATTTTGAAAAATAAAAGAGCCTACGATTTCTCGTAAGCTCCGCTTTCGATTAGCGCTTCAGATGCCTTTCGGCCTGATCTGTTTTCAGGAATTCATACAGCTTCAGCTCCAAGTTTGCTCGGCCTGCTTTCATCGCATTGTCGAGTGCATCTGCCGCTGAATCATCATTGCGCATCATAAGCTTTCTCCACATGATTGCAACGGTTTCAACGCAGAACAACTCGGTAATGCCAAGAAACGCCACTGCGCCCAAAGCAACCTTCACCAGTTTCTTCATAGTTCATACCTCCAAAATATAAATCTGAGACTAATCATCTCATAAAGCACACTGAAAATTTCGCGTCACAGCACTCCAGCTTTTTTCAGAATATCATTCAGCTGAGCCTTCGTTACCTCCGCATCCAGCTCCAGATGTACCCGCAGCTTCTGCTCCTTGTCCACCCAGTTCACCTGAGCTTCTTTCAGCTCCACTTCTACACCGGGTGCCTGCTTCTTCAAAGCCTTGTTGATGATCTGTGAAATGATACGGCGCATAAAACTTGACCGGATCAGCATAATGTCCTCCATAGTGTTCGACCTCCAAAATATTATTTTCAAAAAAGATAAGAGGGCGTGATCTTTCAGATAGGTTTCTTCATAAAGTTTTTGATAGCTTTCATCATAGTAATTTCTCCTTTCGATAAAGCCCTCTTACCTCCATAAAGCAAGGTGATTTTTTTTCGTCTTTGTGAAGAAAAAAGAAAGAGCCGCAGATTTCTCCACAGCTCATTTCCGGAACAAAGACAAGTTCAGTTCGTACCTTGTTTTGTCATTTCTTGCTAAGAATCGATCGCACAATCAATGCAAACAACAGCACTACAAGACCCACTCCAAGTCCGAATGCCATTGTCACAATCATGTTGCCAATCGTAATCGAATAGTTCCAAAATTTGTTTTCTCGCATAGTATTCTCCTTTGTTCATGGTCTTTGCTCCATAAAGCAAGAAGATTTTTTCGCGTTAAGGCGAAATAAAAAGAGCCGCAGATTTCTCCACGGCTCCTACCTTTGAGTTAGTTTATCTCATCAGTTTTAATATATAATTTCTTAGATACGTCCTCTTCCGTAGGACCTTTCACCAACAGCCCCGCGTCATCAAGTGCTTTATCCTCAGCCTTGTAGTATGCTTCCGATCCATTCTTAAATGCTGTTGCCGTAAGCCAGGCAATTCCTGCCAGTACAGCAGCTCCGCCGATCAAAATATCTTTCAGCTTGTTTCCACATTTGGCCGACACGATAATGTCCTTTACGACACCGGTTGCCGGATTGGTAACACTTCCGTAATTCGTTTTCATAGTTCATACCTCCAAAATATAAATGTTAAGACGTAACTCGTCTCATAAAGCACTCTGTAAAATCCGCGTCCTAAATCGTGCTTCTGTCAAACACAGTTTCCCAGCGTTCCTTTTTCAATGGCTTCATCCGCAGCGCCCACATGATCTGCCGCACGGTCACGGTAGGATATTCTCCGTTTTGATTTTTTCGTTTGGCATGGCTGTCAAAATATTCCTTGAACCCGTCATGCAGGTAAATTTTATCGGTCAGCCATGGGTCTATGGCGCTCCAGTAGGTCGCTTTGCTTTCCTCGTTGTAGCGCTGCTGGATCACGCACAGGCCCTTGCTGCGCTCTTTATACAAGGTGCATACCCGGTACACAGGATGGTTGCAACGGTAGACGCTCCCATAGTAGTTCGTCCACTCCTGCGGCTGGTCGTTATCGTGGTATCGCATAAAAAAATAAAGAGAGTCCGCAGTTTTCGCCACGAACCCTCCTCGGTTCCTCCTTTTAATCTTTTTCCGTAAAGCCTCTCTTCAGCTCATGTACTCCTTCGCCGATAGCTCTCGACAGCTGGGTTACACCGCCTGCCTCGCAGATCGACCAGTACACAGTCATTCCAATCGTGCCTGCAAACGTCAGCGCCTTCATGCCGATTTTTGCCCAGTCAAGTTTGCGCGCCTTCTCCGCTTTCTCCTGATCGAGTTCCAGTTCGTGCACTTTCCGCACGGCCTCGTCCTCTTTCAGCTGTTTTTCGTTTTCCTGCGCTTCATCCTTGAGCTGCATATCGTACAGCTTCAATGCCATGTTTGCAGCCGTATTGTACTCTTCCGTACCCGGCTTCAGATCCTTAAGACTTTCCAGCGATTTCTTCGCCGCGTCTTTCAGCAATTCTTTGTTTTCGTAGTTTTCCATTTTGAAAAATCTCCTTTACAAAATATCATTCTGGAGTTTCCTCCATAGAACACCACGTTATTTTCGCGTCCGGATCATTTTGATGTTCAGCATCACCCGCTCTTTCCCTGCCAGAGTTTCCGGACTTTTCGCAAGGTCCAGGAACATGTAATGGTCTGCATCCTCGTCACCGGGTGCGATCACAAGGTCGCCGACACACCTCTGGCCTTCGCTCAGGTTGAAACCAATGGCGATACCCAGCACCAACCCCAGTGCAGCAATGCAGATGAAAACGATCAGAAACAGTTTTGCGTCCATTTTGAAATTCTCCTTTTTAATAATATAGTGGAGGAACCTGTCCCCTGCGTGCGGAAAAAAAAAGAAAAAGAGCCTACGATTTCTCGTAAGCTCCATTTCGCCTCAGATGTCATTGCGAATCAGGAAAAGTTCATTGCGGTTGCAAGTAACACGCACGATTCCTCCTGCCCGCACCAGCGCGATCGCGTTCCGGTAAGCACAGCGTGCCGTCTCAGCATTCTTATACTCGCGTGTATCGACATACATCACTTTCGAGCTGCTTTCGATGAACACGCGGATCTTATCCATAGCGTTCACGTACCCGCGGTCATAATTCGTCTTTACTCGTTTTGCCATAATAGCATTTCTCCTTTCGTTCTTCGGAAGACATCCTTCCATAAAGGACAATGCGTTTTTCGCGCCAACATTCTATTCTAGAATAGAAAAAAGAAAGAGAATGGGATTCGGACCCACGACCTCTGCAATCAAGCAGCGCTCTTCCAACTGAGCTATCTCCTTCCATAAAGGAGGCTGCATTTTTCGCGCCTGCACCGAAATGTCAAAGAAAAGAGCGCATGTTTCCATACGCCCGTTTTCCGGTCAGAATATCCATTAGCGGATACCACACCGAACCTCGTTCAGCATGAGGAGTTCTTCCCCTTCGTTCCAGCCCGCATACGGATCGCTCAGCGACTCGTTCATAGCGGTCAGAACACAGTTCATCATTTCCTCAAAACCTTTAATAACATTCTTCAGCATAGTAAAATACCTCCTAAATTTGTTCATTTCTTTCCATAAAGGAGGCTGTATTTTTCGCGTCTGCGAAAAAAAAATAAGAGCGTATGGTTTTCCCATAAGCTCCATTTTGATTTTCAGTGTTTCTTCTTTGTTCTCTGTTTCACCTCTTCCGTCTTTGCACTAACAAGTCCAATACACTTGACCAGCAGTACAACGATCAAAATTGCAACGATCAGACTAAACATTGTTCATACCACCTTTCATAAAGGCGGCTGATTTTTTCGCGTCACTGCCGTTCCTTGCTCAGGAGCCAGAAGAAGTACCGGTAATGCTCGTAGTAGGTCTCGCGGCAGCAGGGACAGCCATTTGCTTGAAGCTTGTTGTAGCCGTCTCCCTCTGTCACGCCCTTTTTAATGTACGGTGCCAATGCCGTATCAAGTTCCGCAATGCACTTGTCTATCATGTCGATGCAGTTGGAGTAGAACACTCTGGACAGTGCGATCCTCTCGGTCGGGCTTTCGGGTGGGCACCCCTTGATGATGCCGGAAATATCATTTGGCGGTGTCTGCCACCCATCGATCAGAGTCAGGGCTTTCTTCCAGTCATCGTACTGCCTGCAAAAATACTTCAGTTCGTAGTACCGGTATCTCGGAATGTGGTATGGGTTCTTTTTTGACAGCTCCGCACGTTCTCTGCTCATTTTTTGCCCCTCCATTCATAACCGGTCTGCTCATAGAGGAGCTTGGGAGAGATGTAATAGCTGATTCTGCCCAGCTTTGAGTTCATCTGCTGAATATCCGTAACGCGCTTTCCGTTTCTCGTTGCCTCGCCAATCGGAAGCCACCCCGCAATGATACCCGCACGCACCCACGCCGGGTCCCGGCCGTATACTCGTGCTGCGATCCGTACAGGAACCGAACCCATTTTTAATCTAGCTTTATCCATTCTATCGTACTCCTTTTGTGTTACTCTAGGAGCGTCTAAATACGTTCCCAGGCTCAAAAAGGATGATACTTGCAAAAATGGTCCCCCGCGTGCTGTTTTTTATCTTTTTCGCCCTGAAGGATTGACAAGCAAAAATCTATCGTTTAACCTAGAATAGCTTTTTCAAACAGAAAAAGCCCGGTTTGACCGAGCTTTTGAGTGAAAATGGCAAATTTATACAATGATTGAAGGAGGTTTCTATGTTAAAACTCTGTCCAGAGTGTTGTCTACAAGTGAGCGATAAGGCAGCAGCTTGTCCTCATTGCGGTTACCCGCTCAAATCCAAGTCATCGCTGCCACCAAAAAAGAAAAAACATATGCGTCTTCCCAATGGATTCGGCCAGATTTCCGAAGTCCGAGGGCGTAATCTTCGCAAGCCCTTTCGGGCAATGGTCACAGCCGGAAGAACTGATGAAGGCAAACCGATCGTATGCCCGCTCCGTCCGGTCGCTTATTTTGAAACATATAATGAAGCATATGAAGCACTTATGAAATACAACGCGCATCCATTTGACCTTAGCAATAAAACAACTATGCAGGACCTTTTTGATATGTGGCTGACCACGAAAGAGAAAAAAGTGGATTCTTCTACGATTTCCCGTTATAAAAGAGCATGGGCCTACTCCTCCTCGATTCATAACATGCTTGTCCGCGACGTTCATATCTCGCACCTGCAGAATTGTATTGAAAACGGAACCATCGTTTACGCCGGAGAAACTCGCCATGCACAAAACAATAATAAAGACTCAATGAAAAATCTTTATAATCTGCTCTTTGATTATGCAGTCTCCCGCGAACTCGTCGATAAAAATTATGCTCGTATGTTCACGATCGATTCGGGGTATGTCCGCAAACCGAATAGTCATATTCCCTATACCGAAGCAGAACTCGATCTTCTATGGGCAAATATAGACAAGCATCCTATCATTGACATGATTCTAATTCAGTGCTACTCTGGCTGGCGTCCCGGAGAACTATGCGACCTGAAAATGAAGGATGTTGATATGGATGTGGGCACATTTACAGGCGGCTTAAAAACAAAAGCGGGGATAAACCGAACAGTGCCGATTCATCCCCGAATTTACAATCTGGTAAAAGCCCGCTACGAAAAAGCGCTCGAAGCAGGTTCGCCTTATTTATTTTTCACGATCCGCCAGCGTGGTTTCCATCATCAGAACACCGTAAAAGGTGAAGTCACGCAAATGCGCTATGCCTCTTTTTCCGTGCAGCTTGTCAACGAAGTCGTTCCTCTGCTGTCACTGAACTCTGAGCATAAAGGCCATGATGGACGTATTACTTTTGTTACAATGGCCAAAAAGTATAACATGGACGAATATGCCATCAAACGACTTGTTGGACACCATATTAAAGACCTTACTGAACGTGTTTATACCCAAAGAAGCATCGACTGGCTTAAAAATGAGATTGAAAAGATCCCATAATTCCTTATACCACTTTTGCATTTGAATACAGGGAATGTGTAGGAGTGACCTGATTCTGTCTACATTTTATCCAATCTGTAGATGCCGCATTTCACGTATTTACGTTCAATTCAGTCCAAAAATCAGATAGAAATGGTGTTACACACGTCGATCAGCACCGGGTCAAGCGTCTTGGTCATTTCAAGAGCTTCATCCACAGGGTAATCCACCAGCTTTTCGCCCTTCATGCCGACGATGCGGTTATACTTGCCCTGCTCCAGCAGGCACACGGCATGGTAGCCCATTGCAGAAGCGTTCACACGGTCACGCAGAGTGGGAGAACCACCGCGCTGGACATGGCCCAGAATGGTGGCGCGGGAGTCGATGCCGGTGCGTGCCTGAATCTCGTTTGCGATCTCCTGTGCATGGCCGACACCCTCGGCAACGATAATAATGAAGTGACGCTTGCCGGTCTTCTGAGTCTCAGCGATCTTATCCAGAATATCACGCTGCATGTCAAATTCCTTCTCCGGCAGTAGAACAGCCATAGCGCCGGAAGCAATTGCAACATTCAGAGCAATATAACCGGCGTTGCGGCCCATGACCTCGACCACACTGCAGCGGTCGTGGCTCTGGGTGGTATCGCGCAGCTTGTCGATCATCTCCAGCGCGGTATTCATGGCGGTATCGTAGCCAATGGTGTAATCGGTGCAGGAAATATCGTTGTCAATAGTGCCGGGCAGACCGATCATCGGAATGCCGCGGTGGGCCAGCTCACGAGCGCCGCGGTAAGAACCGTCGCCGCCAATAACCACCAGCGCATCAATGCCCAGTTCGCGGCACTTCTCTGCACCCTTGTCCTGACCTTCCTTGGTCTTGAATTCCAGACAGCGGGCGGTATACAGAATGGTACCGCCTGCAGAGATGATGTTCGACACACTGCGCAGGTTCATTTCAAAGCATTCGCCGTTCAGCAGGCCATTGTAGCCACGCTGAATGCCGATCATGCGGTAACCCTTATGCAGGCCGGTACGGACTACGGCGCGCACGGCAGCGTTCATGCCAGGAGCATCACCACCGCTCGTCAATACGCCAATCGTTTTGATCTGCTTTTCCATACGAGAGTTTCCCTCCAATTTGTTTCTTCATTTACCCAATGGTATCACAGCGTTCTCCGTTTTAACGCTGTCCAAAGCACTTCATTTGCCTTGAATCATTATAACACAAACGCCTTATTTTGGAAACAGCCATCCCGCCGGATTTGCGTTAAGATTCGTGCACGGAAATGTCATTTTGTTGCAATGTTGTCCGTTCCGACCAGCCTTTCCAGCTCTTTGAACAGCAGCGGATGGCCGGATGCGTACAGATGGCGCGGCACACGCAGATACTGCTTGGTATCGGTCAGATACAGGAGCACCGGCATGTCCCCATCAAAAATGCCAAGCAGATTGACCACCTTTGCATATTCCCTGCTGCTGCGGGAAGGCACACGGATATACAGCTTCTTTGCTGCCGTTTTCATCGGGTCCGGCCTGCCGTTATCCAGTCGGGCCGGATCGTAATTATCGATCGGGACGATGCTCTCTGCCAGCAGCTTGGAAGCTTCATCCTCCCGTACCGACAGTCTGCCATCGATCACGACGACTGCATTTTCGTGCAGTGAATCCCGGAAAGCATCCAGCACCTTTGGGAATACGATCACTTCCATGGTGCCGGTCAGGTCCTCTACGCTGGTAAAAGCCATCATGCTGTTGGACTTTGTGGTCATCATGCGGCTTTTTACCACCGCGCACACAATGCGCACTTTTTCTCCATCCTTCACATGGGCATCTTCCCCTGTAAGATCCTTGATGGTGTGGGATGCAATGCGTGCCGATTGTTCCCGGTAAGCATCCAGCGGATGACCGGACAGATACAGACCGCTGACTTCCTTTTCCTGCTGGAGCAGTTCCTTATGGCTGTACTCCGGCAGCTGCTTTATTTCATAGTTATCCTCGGAAGCACCGCTCTGTGCTTCCCCGCTCATCACCGAGAACAGATCCAGCTGTCCATCCAGATTGCGCCGAGAGTCGGTCTCAATGCTCTTCAGAATGCCCTCTACGGCCTCCACATGGCTGTGGCGGTTGTTGCCCAGATGATCGAATGCGCCGGCCTTGATGAGGCACTCCACTGCCCGGCGGTTCAGTTCATTGCCATGCATCCGCTTGCAGAAATCGTAAAGGCTGGTGTAAGGCTTATTCTGCCGCCCCTTCACCACATTCTCGATCAGGTTGCGGCCCACATTTTTGACCGCATTCAGGCCAAAGCGGATCTGACCGCTTCCATCCGCCGTGAAGCCGCCGTTGGAAACATTCACATCCGGCGGCAGCACCTTGATGCCAAGGCGGGCACACTCGCCGGAATATTCAATGACCTTATCCGTGTTATCCAGCACACTGGTCAGCAAAGCCGCCATGAACTCACTGGGATAATGGCACTTGAGGTAGGCCGTCTGGAATGCCACATAGGCATAGCAGGCCGCATGGCTCTTATTGAACGCATATGAAGCGAAACTGGACATTTCATCGTAGATCTCATTGGCCACTTTCTCAGAGATGCCGTTTGCCACACAGCCGGGGCATTCGTTGCCGGGATCGGTGCAGCCGTACACAAAGTGCTCTCGCTCGGCCTCCATGACGGCATGTTTCTTTTTGCTCATGGCACGGCGGACATTGTCTGCCTGACCAAAAGAGAAACCTGCCAGCTCCCGGAAGATCTGCATGACCTGCTCCTGATAGACGATGCAGCCATTGGTCACATCCAGAATGTGGGCCAGCTGTGGGGTCTTATAGCTGATTTTGTCCGGCTCGTGGCGGTTGCGCAGGTAGGTGGGGATCGAATCCATGGGGCCGGGCCGGTACAGGCTGATCAGAGCGATAATGTCTTCTAGGTTCTGCGGCTGCAGGCCCACAAGCACCTGCTTCATGCCGGAAGATTCCAGCTGGAACACACCCTCGGTGTCTCCCTGTCCCAGCATCCTGTAGGTGTCCGGGTCGTCGTAATCCAGCTTCTGGATGGAAAACTCCGGGTGGTGCTTCTGCACAGCAGTTTCCGCGTCATGAATGACGGTCAGCGTGCGCAAGCCCAGAAAGTCCATCTTCAAAAGGCCAAGTTCTTCGATCTCGGTCATGTTGAACTGGGTCACAGGCAGGCCGTCGTTGGTGGCCAGCGGCAGATAGTAGTCCGTAGGCTCCGGGGTAATGACGACACCCGCCGCATGGGTGGAAGCATGGCGGGGCATGCCCTCCACCTTCAAGGCCGTGTCGATCAGCTCTGTGACCTGCGGGTCGGTATCGTACATCCGCTTAAGTTCCGGCGATACCTCCAACGCACGCTTCAGCGTCATTTTCAGCTCCATGGGCACCTGCTTTGCCACAACATCTACCTGCTGATACGGAATGCCCATCACGCGGCCCACATCGCGGATGGCGTTGCGGGCGGCCATGGTGCCAAAGGTGACGATTTGAGCCACATGGTCGGCACCATATTTCCGGTTGACGTAATCGATCACTTCCTGACGGCGCTCGTAGCAGAAGTCCACATCAAAATCTGGCATACTGACGCGCTCCGGGTTCAGGAAGCGCTCAAAGATCAGGTTATAACGGATGGGGTCGATATCCGTGATGCCCACGCTGTAAGCCGCAATGCTGCCTGCGCCGGAGCCACGGCCCGGGCCTACCGGGATACCCTGACTCTTGGCGTAGTTCACGTAGTCCCACACGATAAGATAGTAGTTCGTGTAGCCCATCTTTTTGACCACGCCGATCTCGTATTCCAGACGGTCTTTGTTGGCCTGCGGAACATTGGGGCCGTAGCGGCGCTCCAGACCTTCCCAGCAGAGCTTTTCAAAAAACGCCTGATTATCCATACCGTTCGGCGCTTTGTAATATGGAATTTTAGTATGTCCAAAATCAAAATCAAAGTTACACTGTTCGGCAATTTTGGCGGTATTCTCGCAGGCTTCCGGCACCATGGAGAACAGCTCGTACATTTCGTCTGTCGTTTTGACATAGAACTCGTCGGTCTGGAACTCCATTTTATCCGCATCCTGAATGGTCTTGCCGGTCTGGATGCAGAGCAGGATGCCCTGCATTTTGGCATCCTCCTTGCGCAGATAGTGGGAGTCGTTGGTGGCTGCCATGGGAATTCCGGTCTCCCGTGCAAGCTTGATGAGCTGCGGCAGCACAGTATTATCCTCTTCCAGACCATGGTCCTGAAGCTCGATATAATAGTTTTCCTCGCCGAAGAGGTCTCGATACCACAGCGCTGCTGCTTTGGCGCGCTCATAATCGCCCGCCAGAATGGCCTGCGGAACTTCGCCTGCCAAACAGGCCGACAGGCAGATCAGACCTTCGTGATATTTTTCCAGCAGTTCCTTATCAATGCGGGGCTTGGAATAAAAGCCCTCCACAAAGGCGGCCGACACCATTTTGATCAGGTTTTTGTAGCCGGTCTCATTTTTGCACAACAGGATCAGGTGGTTGTTGCCGTCGATCTTATTTACCTTGTCAAAGCGGGTGCGGGTGGCCACATACACCTCACAGCCGATGATGGGCTTGATGCCAGCCTTTTTTGCAGCCTTATAAAACTGCACGCAGCCGTACATCACGCCGTGGTCGGTGCAGGCAATGGCGGTCTGTCCGCACTCTTTTACGCGATCCATCAGCTGGTCAATGCGGCAGGCACCATCCAGCAGGCTGTACTCTGTGTGGATGTGCAGATGGACAAAAGGCCGGGTATTGGGTAATGCTTCGCTCATGCTTTTGCCTCCTGTTCCAGATTCTGCCGCAGATTTTCGGCCAATGCCTCCAGCTTCTTCATCCGGTGCGACAGGCCGGATTTGCTCACGGGTGGCTCAAAGCAGCCGCACAGCGCTGTGAGCGAAAGGTCCGGATACTGCATCCGTTTGGCGGCAGCTTGCTGCAGCACCTCCGGCAAGGTGGAAAGGGCATCCTGCTCTTCCAGAAATCGGATCGCCTTCAGCGTCTGCGCATTGGCGCGGGCCGTTTTGCCGAGGTTTGCCGTATCACAGTTGGTCTGTCGGTTGGTCTGGTTGCGCACCTGTTTGAAGGCTTTTTGCGCATGCATTTCCTCTGCAGCGTTTCCAGCGCCCATAAAGCTGAGCAGCCGTTCCACATTGGCCCCCGTTTTAACGTAGATCAGGTTCACACCGTTGCGGCGGGTGCGGTGCGGTGCAAACTCATGCTCTGCCAGCAGCGCTTCAAAGTCCCGTGCCAGATTGGTGCGGGAGGTAAGAAATTCCAGATTATATTCTTTCTGCGGATCAATAACCGTTCCACTGCACAAAAAAGCTGCGCCAATGTACGCACTGACGCAGGTCTGGCAGCGGATAAGGCGGGGATCGATCTGCAGGCTGGTCTCGCTGCCCGTGGTGCCGAACAGCTCGTGCACCCGGGCCACCTGCTCCGGCGCGCGGATGTTGAATTCATACAGCACGCCGCTGGGTCGCTGCTTGTGCAGGATCTCGCCCTGCACGCCGCAGCGTGCGAACAGCTGCTGGGCAGCCTGCACCGTCTCCTGCTGCTCGGTCTGCACCACCAGACCCTTTGCATCAAAATATTTGGCAAAGCACGCAATGCCATAAGCTGCCGCACGCACACAGCAATCCTTCTGGATGCTGCGCTGCGCGATCTCCTCCCGCGCGCGGGATGCAAAACTACTCATACTTCCTCGAATTCTGTCAGCGTTTGGCATCGCGGTGCTGCACGCCCGGCTCGTAGCCGAGTTGCGTGCAATACTCCGCGATCTTACGCGCAAATGTAATGGAACGGTGCTTGCCGCCGGTACATCCCACCGCAATGGTCAGCTGGCTTTTGCCCTCCTTGACGTACAGCGGCAGTGCATACTGCAAAAAGTTCTCATACCGCTTGAGCAGTTCCTGCGCTTCCGGGTGGCTCATGACAAAATCCACCACATCCTGATCAAGGCCGGTCTTATGCTTGAGTTCCGGCACGTAGAAGGGGTTGGGCAGGCAGCGCACATCCAGCACAAGGTCTGCCTCCGGCGGGATGCCGAATTTGAATCCAAAGGACATCACGGTCAGGCGCATGGCGCCCTTGGCTCCACCATTTTTTGCAAAAAGATCGCAGATGCGTTCTTTGTTTTGTGCTGTAGAAAGTAGGGCGGTATTGATGACGTAATCTGCACGCTCCTGCAAAGGCTTCA
>ERZ1694689.44-NODE-44-length-62694-cov-42.759543_pt1 | contig 62694 bp, 59 predicted proteins | sample MGYA00581724_ERZ1694689 | MGnify/ENA primary metagenome ERZ1694689 (study PRJEB42213, sample SAMN07424469) | human gut metagenome | biome: ENVO:00009003; feature: ENVO:2100002; material: ENVO:00002003 | host: Homo sapiens | place: USA | collected 2014 ...
AATCATTGATGATATATACTAATCGTTGGTAATCACCACTTACTTGCCAATACAGCATATTAGACCAGTTGACTACCAATATTTTATAAATAAAATGGTAGAAAAGTCCGTTTTGCACTTCTTTTTCTTCGCTGAACGAGTACAAAATTAGTGCATTTTTTCGGATTATGAAAGCAAGTGAAAAACTTTGTGCAAAATCATTTTTGAGGGGCTGATTTGGGGTGTATTTAGGAATGTATGAAATATATTGCATCGCATTTTGTCGGTGGTGATATTCGCGGTTATTTTGCTGGTTGTTTCTCCAAGGTTGAAGATGGTGTGGCGCATTATGGTCATGGAGTCTTATTTTCGTGCTGACCAAAAGAAAAATTAATAGCGATAGTATAATGGCTTTGTCGCAAATTATTCATGTTTTTGCGACAAAATAGGTATTACTATATGGAGAGAAGGATTCGTTTCCAAAATCCTTTCTCTCTCCCTCTGTTTGACTTTACTTTAATGGACGTATATATGAATACGGTGATAAAGTAAAGGTGATGATTTTAAGAAAACTGTTTAAAGGGGCTCTGATTCCCTTGAAAAAATGTAATGAAGTCGTATTTATTCCCTTGAAAAAGCGTAATGGCAGAATGGAGTGTATTTGTAATTTTTGCTTAATGGGTTCGTTTGGGACGACTCCCTTTGCTGTGTGTTTGAATGTGCTATAGTCCATTCCAAGGGGGTGGTTTGAACCCGCCCCCCCCCCTTGGAAATACTTTATTGGTATATAGCAGTCATTAAAGTCAAGTTGGAAATGTGGTTACTCCTTTTTTCTTTTGGCTGGCAAAATAGTTCTTTGATATGATGCTTGAATGAAGATTTATTTGTACCTTTGCAATGAATAATATGTTAGTTGTAGGTTTGTCTATTATGATAATATGAATAATATTTTAGCATTTAATATTGATAATCCGAATGAGGTTGCATTGCGGATAGCGTCACGGGTTAAAGCAAGGCGGCTTGAACTGGATTTAACACAAGATGGACTGGCTACAAGAGCTGGAGTCAAGTTTGCTACATATCGCAGATTTGAACAGACTGGAGAAATTTCACTGAGAGGATTGCTTCAGATTGGATTTGCTTTGAATGCACTCTCTGACTTTGATGCTCTTTTTGCACAAAAACAGTATCAATCGCTTGATGATGTGCTGAATGAACAAAGCATAAACCGTAAAAGAGGAAAGAAAAATGAATAGTATAAAACAGATTGAGGTAATATATGATAATCGTTTGGTGGGGCGTTTGGCTTTAACCAAAGAGAGTTTATGTGCATTTGAATATTCAGCGGAATGGTTCAATTCGGGTTTCTCCATATCTCCATTTGAGTTACCATTGCGCAGTGGGGTATTTATAGCAAAACCTCGTCCGTTTGATGGCGGATTTGGCGTTTTTGATGATTGTTTGCCTGATGGGTGGGGATTGCTAATTCTTGATAGATACTTGCAGCGGAATGGAGTCAATCCACGAACATTATCATTGCTTGACCGTCTTGCGTTGGTCGGTTCTACAGGACGTGGTGCATTGGAATTTCGTCCAGACAAGAGTGTCGTATCAAGGCAAGAGTACGCAGATTTTGAAAAATTGGCATTGGAAGCTGAACAGATTCTTGATAGCGACGATTATAACGGAGAGGGAATTGAGGAATTTCAATATAGAGGTGGCTCACCAGGTGGTGCTCGCCCCAAGATTTTTACTCGTTATGATGGGAAAGAATGGTTGGTTAAGTTTCGTGCAAAGAGAGATTCCGAACATATAGGTGAAGATGAATATCGTTATTCGCTTCTTGCTAAAGAGTGTGGCATTGAGATGTCGGAAACACGACTTTTTGAGGATAAGTATTTTGGAGTGGAGCGATTTGACCGTGTGTCGAATGGGAAATTGCATATCGTAAGAGTTGCCGGGTTGATAGGGGCTGATTATCGACTACCAAGTATCGACTACTTACATATTTTTAAAATATGTGCGGCATTAACACATAATGTAGCTGAAATGTGGAAAGTGTATCGTCTTATGGTGTTCAATTATTTGATTGATAATAAAGACGACCACGCGAAGAACTTTGCTTTCATATTTCGTGACGGCGATTGGCATTTTGCCCCGGCATACGACCTGCTACCAAGTGATGGAATTAATGGCTTCCGAACTACTTCAATCAATGATAGTATCGAACCTACAAAGGAGGATTTATTTGCAGTGGCGGTTAAGGTGGGGTTGGATGAGAAAGAATTGATTGAAGTTTTTGAAAAAATGGAGAAATATATAGGTGCGTATTTTGCTTGATTGTAAGTGTTAACGAGTCTGATATTATTCGAAAATTGTCAATGCAAATATGAGAAATTGTTATAAATACAGAGGTGGTATAGGAATCTTTGATAAAGATGGGAAATCAATATTTGATAGAGATGTAAATACTATTGCAAATAATCAAATTTATCTTCCGACAAAAAGTGAATTAAATGACCCAACAGAAGGTTTTTGTAATGACGATAAAATAACTTCATTGATTGAAGCTTTTGAACAGTTTTCTGGGGATGTTAAAAAGCAATATCAAGGATTGCTTGAAAAATTTGTCCAAGTAGGGGTTTATTCACTAAGTAACAATGTGACTAATGAATTATTGTGGGCTTATTATGGTGGCGGACATACAGGATTCGCGATAGAATATGATATTGATATACTTAAAGAGTCTCTAAATTACAATGAAAATTTTCAAGCTATTTTTGATTTTGATGTTGATTATTCTCGAAATATTCCCGTTGCAGATTTAACGATACTTCATAGTAAAGACATTATTCAAACTTTAAAGACTTTTTTGGGAACAAAATCGCTTTCGTGGAAGCATGAGGAAGAGCATCGTTTAATTGTTGAAGGAAAAGGTTTGTTTGATATTGATTATAGGGCAATTACTGGAATTTATTTTGATATAGAATGCAAGAAGAACAGATTGACCACATAATGGATGCTATGAAAGGTAGAGGGTTGTCATATTATAAAATGGAATTGATTGACAAAACATACAAGTTTACTCCATTGAAAATTGAAGATAAATATTCGAATGCGACCAAATGTGTTGCCAATTGTATTGAATATGATGTGGATGAATTACTTCGGAATAGTTGTGTTAGTGAAGAAGAAATCTTATTGTATAGAGATAAGTTTATAGAGGCTTTGGAAAGTGTTAAAAACGAGCCTCATATAAAGGATTTTTATATTGCGACTATAGCCACAGATTCAAAAGATCCATTGTTGAAAATATTCGCTAATACCGCTAAAGGAATACCACCGGTTAGAGAGTTTAATTTTAAACTTAACGATAAAGGAGAGGTGTATAGGATAAAATAATGCCTTATATGAGAAATTATAATAAGAAACTAAGCCATCACGTAAATTGGTGCAGCGGATTCAAATTGTATATGAAATTAGCTTGTGTCGGGATTTGAATTAAAGACGTGATGATTTAATTAACACAGAAATACTATGAGCGGAGGATATTTTGATAGGAATGTATATGCAATTGGAGAGATTGCGGATTCTATAGAGCGTGATATTGCGAGAGCTTTACAGCCAAAACCGGAGAAAATCCACAAGGATTATTGGACTATTTACGAGAAAGATTGCTTTGGTTCATATCATAGCTATAAGAGCTATATGAGTTTTGCCAGCTATGAAGATGCGGAATCTTTTCTTCTAAGAGATAAAACTATCGTCAAGGGAGAACAAAAATATTCTGACAAATATTTTTTCGAAGAAGGAGTAATATTCCAATCAACAAAGCAATATATGTCTGGTACTCCTGACGGTGAACGGATTCCGGTATTATACTCAATCCATCATTGTTATTATGACAGCTATCCGGATGATGCCGATGTGTTGGAACTGACAGATGAAACTATAGAGACTATGAAAGAAGCATATAAACAAATTCGTATAGCGGAGATATATGCAACTCGCGTTGATTGGGTGATGAGTGGCGATGATAGTGAAGAGAGTTTTCGTGAACGAATTAAAGAAGATTTGGCAAGGTTTAAAAAGGAATATGAGACCAAAGACTGGACTTGTTTTGATTTGGACTGAAAAATGTAACGCTTGACATATCATTAAATAAATAAAAAGCATTACCTTTGCATATTATATGATGAGTTAGTTATGGCAAAGAATACAATGGGTACTAAGTTACCCCGGAAATTGGAGCAAAAGATGCAGGTAGTAGGGGAGCAGATTAAATTAGCTCGCCTACGAAGGAATCTGAGTGTGGCTCAGGTGGCGGAACGTGCTACCTGTTCTCCGCTTACTGTGTCCAGAATAGAGAAGGGCGCACCGACAGTGGCAATAGGTATTTACTTGCGTGTGCTGTATGCTTTGCAGCTTGATGATGATATTCTGTGGCTGGCCAAAGAAGATAAATTGGGGAAAGCTTTGCAGGATTTGAGTTTGAAGACAAGGGAACGTGCTTCTAAAAAAGAATAGGGATGAAGAAACTGTATGTATATGCTGATTTTGACTGGCTGAAGGAGATAGAACTCATTGGCGAGTTGGGCTACGAATCACTTCGTGGCTCTGACAGTTATTGCTTTACATTCAGCGATGATTGGTTGAAAAAGCATGGGGATTTGTTTTTGAGTGATGATTTGAACAATTATCCGGGACAACAATATACGCAGCCAGAGAAGGATATATTCGGATGTTTTTCGGATGCATTGCCAGACCGTTGGGGACGAACTCTGTTGTTGCGGCGTGAGCAGCTTGCAGCAATGGATGAAAATCGGCCTGTACGAAGATTGTCTTCATTCGACTTTTTGACCGGCATTGATGACTTCTCCCGAATGGGTGCTTTCCGTTTTAAGGAAGACCCTGATGGAGAGTTTATAAATGTGAGTGAATCGTTGAAAATTCCGCCTTTGACGGATATTAGGGAATTGATTGCAGCCAGTGTGGAGATTGAGAGAAGCGAAGAAGATAACGTGCTGCCTGATCGAAAGTGGATTGTACAACTTGTGCAACCGTGTTCTTCATTGGGTGGAGCAAGACCGAAAGCCAGTGTGATAGACACGGATAAAACGCTTTATGTCGCCAAGTTCCCTTCTCGTAAGGATGATTACGATGCCGGACTTTGGGAACATTTCAGCCATTTGCTTGCAGCAAAAGCCGGTATAAAAGCAGCGAAAACAAAAGTTATTGCCACAGGCGAAAAATATCACACCTTGCTTTCAGAGCGTTTTGACAGAACTGAGGATGGAAAACGGATTCATTTTGCTTCCGCAATGACTTTGTTGGGACTGAATGACGGAGATAATGCGACTACAGGACATGGTTATCTGGATATAGTTGATTTCATTATTCAGAACTGTACGGATGTTGAGTACAATTTGCAAGAACTCTATCGCCGTGTGGCTTTCAATATCTGCATAGGCAACAGCGATGACCATTTCCGCAATCATGGTTTTCTTTTGACTGCAAAAGGCTGGACGCTATCACCTGCATATGATATGAATCCCACTCTGAACGAATATCAAAGTCTGCTTATTTCGGTAACCTCCAACAAGGCAGACCTTGGCATTTTACTTGATGCTTGTGTGGACTATATGCTTAATCGTAAAACAGCTGAACATATTGTTTCAGAGGTGGCTGAGGTCGTAAAGGGGTGGCGAGAGTTGGCCGTACGATTAGGAGTCTTCAAGAGAGAGATGGAAATGTTTAGTGGGGTGTTGGATAAGAGGTGTGATGTTGATGTATCGTGATTTGAAAATCAGATAGTTTTTGAACAAAAAAATATAATTATGAGTGGAGGATATTTTGATAGGAATGTATATGCAATTGGTGAGATTGCGGCTTCTATAGAGCGTGATATTGCGAGAGCATTACGGCCTAAACCTGAAAAGGCACATGAAGATTATTGGACTATATATGAACACGATAGCCCATGTTCATGTCGCTCTTTTGGTGGATGGGGATATATGACCTTTGATAAATACGAAGAAGCCGAGTCTTTTTTGTTGAGCCGTAAGGGTATTGTAAAAGCAGAAGAAAGATACATTGACAGGCGTAGGTTTGAAGATGATGTTGTGTTTCAGTCTGCCGACTCATATATGGTAGGGGATATGCCGAATGGAGAGCGGATGCCTGTGTTGTACACAATCCATCATTGCGTTTATGATCATTATCCAGATAATGCGGATGTGTTGGAATTGACCGACAAAACGATAGAAACCATGAAAGAAGCATATAAGCAGATACGTATAGCTGAAATATATGCCATGCGAATAGATTGGATGATGAGTGGTGATGACGGAGAAGATAGCTTCCGTGAACGTATAAAGGAAGACTTGGCGGAGTTTAAAAAGAAATATGCTGCTAAAGACTGGACAGATCTCAATGAAAATGAGGAATAACTATAATGCAATATTACTTTACACTTTAAAGTTGTGTAGTATATCATAATATTAAAATAGGATATTGAGATGGCAAAGATTAAATACCACTTCGCCCTAAACGACAAAGGACAAATAATTGACATTGCTGATGTCACAGAAGGGACCAAGCACGACAAATACTATTGCCTTAATTGTGGAGACGCAATAAGACCTCGCCTCGGCAGTAAGAACGCCCATCACTTTGCCCATATATCAACCACACCGGACTGCAATCCGGAAACATATCTGCACAAACTTGCAAAGCACAAAATAAAAGAAAAATTCGATTCCTCCGCAACATTTGAAATCAGCTTACATCAGGTTTCTAAATGCTTAGACAAAGCGATTTGTCCTTTCTACAAAGAGGAACAGTGTCAATCTACAGCTTATAAGACTTATGATTTGCACAAGAATTATGACACTTGTGTAGAGGAACAAGTCATAGATAATTACCAGGCGGATTTGTTGCTTACATCATCTATCAAACCTAACACACCACCGATTCTCATCGAAATCTATGTTTCCCATAAATGCGAAGAGACTAAAATAGAATCTGGACTCAGAATAATTGAAATAAAAATACGGAATGAGGAAGATATTGTCAAACTTCTACAATCTCCAATAATCGAATATGAGGAATATTCATTTGATAAAAATGAAATCAAATGCACTTTCTTCAATTTTAATAAATCAGCCTCCGATGAAAAACTTGAAATGAGAGATATTCCCAAATTCTACTTGTTTAGGAGTGGTTCCGCATATGTTTCCAATATGGAAGAATATCCATCTTGCCGAGAGGTCGCAAAAAAAGACAACAAAAATGCAGTTCTTGAACTTGGCATAGACTCATTCTATCTTGGGAATCCATCTATATATGAACTTGGCTATGCAAAGGCGACATCTTTAGGCTATGACGTCAAGAACTGCTCACTATGCAAATACAGAAAAGAAGCATTTGACAGTTATATGGCAGTCCCTAATATCTGCTGCTTGTATAAGAAGTATAATACACCTCAATATCCGAAAGGGTCTGAAGCACTTAATTGTCAGTATTTCAGAAAGAATACTAAAAGCGCCAATCTGTTAAAATCAGCCCTTGAGACGGCAACAATAATCGTGTGTAAATAACTGCTCAGTATCACTTATCTTGATAAAATTGTACCTACAGACTTAATCTTTGATTCGGTTGTCATAATTTAGAGGTAGTGTAAACTGAACTGTGTCAAGTTTAGTTTTGTTGAGTTAGAGTAGGCGGTCATGACCGCCTACTCTAACTGCGAATTTATCAATCCTATCAAAGAACTCCAAATAAAAGTGTTTTTATGCCAGTATTCTGAACCTATCCGGGAACAGGATTGCCAGCTGCTGAGCAGTCTGGCCCCAGTTCTGAACCGGTTGTTTCCACTTCTTTCGAATTCTCGTAAATGCAAGATAGACAAGCTTTTCCAGGGCGATATCAGATGTAAAAACACCCTTGTTCTTGGTTACCCTGCGAAGCTGGCGGTGGTAGCCTTCCACTGTGTTGGTGGTGTATATTAGGAATATTCAGTAAATAGTCAACATATTGGTTGTTAGCTTGATAGATATTTTGTACCTTTACAAAGAACCCCCGATGAACCCATCACGGGCTAATTCGGGGGTATTTCCTATAAAAAATTGCCGTGAAGTTAGTAAAAATATCCAAGATTCAGCCTACTCTGCCGATGACAGAGTTTGATTTTCTGCAAAAATACCGTGAAAGTTTCCTCCAAAGCGAGTTGGGTCGCATCCGGCAGCAGCTTCCGTTGAAGGAGCTTGCCCATGCTATAGCCGGGAAGATTCCCCGCAAGAAACCGCAAGGCAACAAGCCCCTGTTCTCACCTGAAGGGGAGGTTGCGTTGATGTTCCTTAAGCCATACACCGGCATGTCTGACGATGCCCTTATAGAAATGCTTAACGGCAACCTGCACATGCAGATGTTCTGCGGAGTACTCATAGACCCTTCCCGCCCGATCAAGGACGGTAAGATCGTAAGTGCCATCCGCAACCGCCTCGCCCGATATATTGATATCAAGGAGTTGCAAAAAGTACTGTTTGACAAATGGAAAGGTAGCCTTTCCAACCTGGACCAGTGCCTGACGGATGCCACCTGTTACGAGAGCCACTTGCGCTATCCCACGGACGTCAAACTGCTTTGGGAGGCCTGCGCTTGGCTCCACGCGCTGATGAAAAAGACATGCCGCAGGCTTGGAGAACGTCAACCGCGCAACAAGTTCAACGAGATAGACAAGTCCCGCCTGGCTTACGCCAAACAACGCAAGCCCAAGAAATCGTCCACCCATAGGCTCCAGCGCAGACTTTTGGCATTGCTTGCCAAACTCTCAGGGCAATGGAACCGGTTGCGCAAGCAATTCCATCCCGTCGTACATCTGACGGCCGACCAGGAACGGCGGTTGATGACGATAAAGGAGGTGTATCGCCAACAGGCCGCCCATTTCAACCGGAAGGAAGTCAAACACCGCATTGTCAGCATAGACCGCCCCTACATCAGACCCATCGTGCGGGGCAAGGAAAACAAACGGGTGGAATTCGGAGCCAAGGTCAACAACATACAGATTGATGGAATCTCTTTCATTGAGCACCACTCCTTTGAAGCCTTCAATGAGGGTGTGCGTGTAAAGCAATGCATTGAATATCAAAAGGAACTGACCGGCATGGAAGTCAAACGGTTCGGCGGCGACACAATCTATGCCAACAACGAGGCGAGAAACTATTGCACCAACAACGGAATCATCACCTGCTTTGTCCGTAAAGGTCCCAAACCCAAAGAAGATGACGAAAGCACGCACACTGTGCGTCGCATACTTGGTAACCTTCGTGCGACTGTCATGGAGGGAAGTTTCGGTAACCAGAAACAGCATTACAGCCTGGGGCGCATTACAGCCCGCAACCGTTACGTAAGCCTCCGGTAAACTGCATCTTGCAAGTTTTATAAAGTTATCCCGACTTTGACGAAGTTGATCAAAGTCGGGATAACTTTATCGAAGTCGTTTAACTTTAACTAAAGTTGATTAACGTTGATTGCATGCATGACTATGGTTGTAGCTGCGTTTCCAGTTCTTGGGAAGCAGATGAGTGACATCGGATCTGCCGTTCTCGTATTCCGGTATTCTTCTGATTACATCCTCGAACCATTCTCTCGGTTCTATGTTACAGGCTTTGCAGGTAGCGATGAACGAGTATATCATCGAGGCACGTACAGCGGATGCATCACTGCCACAGAAGAGATAGTTCTTGCGTCCTATGGCCAATGGCCTGATTGCGTTCTCTACACCATTGTTATCGATATTCCAACTTCCATTCGTTACATACATGGACAGTTTCGGCAGTCTCTTGAATGTGTATTCTATGGCTGTCCTCATCAACGGTCCCATGGACGGGTCGAAGTACTTGGTCTGCATCCACTCCTCGAACTTGCGTATCTGCGGATATGCCATCTTCCTACGCATCTGCATACGCTCTTCGGCTGTTAGATCCGCGGCAAGGGTCTCTGTATGATATAGGTCGCCGATGTACACCAAAGCTTCAGAAGCAAGCTTCTCGTTCTCTTTCATAGCATCCACGAACTTTCTTCTCGCATGAGCCCAGCAGCCCAGCATGGTCTTGCCCTCCATATCTGTGAACTTGTTGTATACATCATAGCCATCGCTCTGGATTGCTCCCTGATAGTCCTTCAACAAGGACATCGCCACATGAGTTCCTCGTGAACCCATATCGTAATGGAAGAACACACCTGCTCCGAATGCGTCTCTGACACACCACATGTATCCCTTCCTCGTCTTTGACTTCTCGTTGTCAATGACGGGAACCGTACTTTCGTCAACTTGTATATAAGGACATGACAGGATGTCTGACTTCAGCTTGTCGTACAGGTCTTTTAGCTTCTCACATACCGCCGCATACCATCCTCCAAGGGTCGAGTCGCTGACTGTGACTCCCATCTCGCGATACTTCTGTATGACTCTGTAGAACGGAAGGTGATATACGAACTTCTGAACCAGGATATCGGCGAGGACGGACTCTGAAGCCATACACTTATGGATGGGAGCAGGAGGCAGAGAAGCAATCTCGAAGATCTGTCGTTCCGGATCAGCCTGCTGGAGAGATGTCTTCAGGACATACTTGTGACGAACGATTCTGCGGATGTACATCTTCTGAGGAACCAGGACAAGGCTTTCTGTAACTAGCGGCTCCACTTCATTATACTCATCTGCGTTGATACCGTCAGGGTATATGTGCTCCTCGCGAACTTCCAGCTTGGATGTGTCGATCGGTTTGCGGACCTTGCGTTCGTAACCGTCAACCTTGAGAAGCTTTTCGCGCCTCTCATCATCCTTGGCGATTGCGGCATCAAGACGCTGCTGTTCCTGAGCGTCAATCTCTGCCGAGAACAGACTGAGCTGAAGGGCATCAGGATTTATTGGGAGACGCTTCTCCGAGCGGCTGCCATAGAGCTGTTGCTCCAGATATGCGATACGGTTGTCCTTTGACACTATCCTGCGGTCAAGGTCAGCGATACGACTGTCCCTGTCTGCGAGTCTTTTTTCAAGCTCCGCATTTCTCTCCTCAAGCTGCTTTATGCGTTCTTCAAGTGTCATCCCGTAACCTTTGTTTCTGATTACAAGATACGAAAAAACGGCAATACAAACAACTGTAGAGCCGTTTTTTCTTTGACATTTTAGTGGATTTTGACGCCGCTCCGAAGGCAGCGCAAACGATAATGCGGATCATCGATCACATGACGTATCATACTGGCAAGGTCGCGCCATTCAAGAGCTCTGCTGACAGTTCCCTGCCCGACGGAAGGCAGACGAAGCCTCCCATAGTCAAGCATCATCGCATAGATCACAAGCCCTCCAGGCTCTTTCCGCAGCAGTTTGATTCGGTTGCGGTTCTTATTGACGAAAATGAACACATCTCCGTTGCGCAGATCTGCCGACATCTGGTTGTTGACGATGCCACTAAGCATATGGAAGCTCTTGCGCATGTCGGTTGGCTCGGTGAACAGCCAGTAGCGCATGCTGTCATCCAGGCTGAACATGGCTAGCGGAGGCTTGACATTATCACACCAAGATGCTCACTGGTGAAGCTGCCCTGGATCCTCATTGCTGTGCCAGATTCGGTGCGAAGCTCAAGAGTCATATAGCTCTCGACGGGGATATTCTTACCCTTACGAGTTCCGGTTGCGGGCTTTGGGGCTTCTGGGAACACCATGACAGATGGCCCACCTAGATGCACGAATGATCCCTCAGGACTACTTTGACGCGAAAGCGCTCGACGTGCATAATAAAAGTTCGACTCTGAGATATTGAGTTCATGCAAGCGCTGCTTGATGGTGATGCCGTTCTCTGAGCAGTAGCTCTCAATCGACTGGATTTCTTCTAGGGTCATCATAAGCTTTCCGTTTTAATGTGATAGCAAAAATAGCCAGGATCAACCATGACTACAATATGCATTTCTTCGGAGGCTTACACCGTTACAGTGAAACCCTGCTTCTGTTCTTCGGCATCCATATGGCAAATGCAGCAACTTTGGCAGGGTGGAAACATATTGCCGATGAAAAAAGAAAAGAAACCGAAAGAAGGAAGAAGATAGCATGAGCAAACAAACGGAAAATAACAGCCCCGACTTGCGCCGGGGCTGATGGGGTGTGTCAATAATTTCCGATTTGCCTAAATTGAGAGCGTGAAAATCCCAAAGGGAATGGCAAAACAATATGCGGGCGATAGGGCAAGGCCACATGACTTAGATCGTCAATAGGCCGAGGACCAATTAACTGAATATCCCTATTTAATGTATTTATCGAAGAGAATAAGCAACTCAAAAAGATAATCATTTTATTCTGGTAACATCTCAACCCAAGTTACTATGTCGTCATTCGCTATATTTGAAATAGAGCCAATTTGTCGTTGTGAGTCATTTGTATATTCAATTTTGTCATTGTCAAAATGTAACTCCATTATCTTCCTTTCGTGATATGATCTTAGTTTATATTTATTTTTATATAGTAATCCGAATTTATTATTGAATATATTCGCTTTTAGATTAGAAATTATTGAGTGGATAAATATTTTTGTATGTCCTTTCTCAATACGTTCATTGTTAAATAATGCTTTATTTTGAGTGCGGTATCTTGTTATTTTTAAATCTTCGGTGAGTGAGTACTTTAAAGCAAAAGGAGAGTATTTGATAGTTTTTAAGCATAAATTATATTCGTCTGTTGATAAACGAATACCTTTTTGAATCTCCAAAATTTTATCAAGTAAGCCTTGGTTGATATTCTCATTATAGAATGGTGTTTCAAAAATCGGGATATATACGACATGATAAATGTCATCTAAAATTGCTCTATAGTAATTTATTTTGTCCTCCAATTTTAATTGTGGAATATGATACATCTCTTTTTTGTTTAATGAAATAAAAGAATATGATTCAATAATCCCTTTTATTCCATCAAGACTCATTGTACTAGTGGTGTGTGTATTCAAAATTTCATTAGTTTTTGTATAGACCTCATCCAATGGTAATGCTATATTATTACTTAGCAATGTGATGATGATTTTTGAAATCAATGACTTCCTTAGGGTAAAAACTAAATCCTCTTTTAGATCATAATATGATAATGGATTAAGTTGGTTGCAAATTAATTCTATAATTCTTTCATCTGGAATGTCCTCTATATTATGATTTAGGACTGAAAATGTTTTGTCATTAAAAATAGCTATAATGTAAATTGCATAATTATAATAGGCAATATCAATTCGACTAATATCCTTTGTTGTTATTTGGCTTAAACGATGAATGATATAAGTAGATTCGTAACTATTAAATGTTTGCTGAAGTGACAAAAGTAAATCGTCACCATCAATTATTTTAACTAAACCATTATCTTTAGAGCTAATCTGTTCATAATGCCCTTTTACATTACCATTAACACCGGAGAGTGCAATTAAAATGCCTTGAGTCGGATAATTGATGAGATTTTCAGTGTATATCTTTCCAACAAATTTTAACCAATCTGTAATGTTTATGCTGTTTTTGTGAGCTTTACATTCACAGATTATATTGATATTGTCTTTTTTTGCACAGACATCAATTTCACACCCTCCACTCGAAATTTTATTATGGTTGCAACAACGAAAGCCATTAAATTCAAGAAGACGTAATGTTAGTTGTTCAAGTTGAGTCCCTATATCATCTCTATTTTTTCCAAGTATATAAACTTTCATATCCTTACTTCTCTTTAATATACGAGATAATAAAATCTTTGCATTTGCGCTTGTCCTGACGCACGGCTGCCACAGAATATGGGCTGTACTTATCGAATATATCAAGCCCTCGTCCAAGGGTTATCATCCAGCCGTTATCCGATTTGATGCAGCGGTCGTGGAAGTCTTTGAACTTATAGTCGAACTCTATGCCGTATGTAAGCATATCATCTTTAATGTCGTCTAATCGGTCTATCAATTCGGGAAGCTTGCTTTCTTCTTCATTTGTGATAAGAAGTACTTTCAGGTCATCTACATCACGAGTGTCTATGAGCATAGTCAGAAACTCCATAAGGTTTTTTACTTGCCATGAAGTTCTGATAAACGGGTCTTCAATGGTTATTTCGGTTGCATCGGTTAAATATGTTGCAAACAGATCCTTATAGGTTACACCTGTCTGCCCCATACGGAATGTGCGACCACCTTCCGGTAGGCGAGTTATTCGAGTCCGTTTTTCGTGAATAGGTTCGTCTGAAGTAGCCACTGCAATTGGTTCCCGTTCTTCGTCTGTTGATTGTGGGGAAGAGTCAGCCGATTGCGTAGGTATTGCGACATTGCTAAGCCTCTCTAAAGTCTCTACATCTACTTCAATCCCGTTTTTGTGGCGTAGATATTTGAACTTAGCTGGTTCAGCCTTGAAAGTTTCATCTATGATATATAACTGGTCTTTCACACGCTTACGACCCTCAGCAGCAAAATCTATGAGTTCATATGCTTCCTCGTCTGTCATATTTCCATCGGGATAGATTAACTTCATTAAGCCTGAAAATGTTTTGCGGATAGCCAAGTGGTCGCGTTCAGAGAGCGAAGTATCGAACTGAGCATACTCATTCAGTTTGCTGGTCAAATCCACATTTCGCAACTCATGCAGAACCGCAGCGATATAGTCAGTAATCAGGCCATACCCCTTTGAAAAACTATCCTTTTTCAGCATCTTTATTTCCCAACCGGGATTATAAAGATGGATTCGGTCGAGAAATGCACCTTTGATAAACGATGTGGGAATGGATTCAAACAGATGGCTATTTTTGAGCATATACGGCACAGTGTGTTTCGTGTTGCCCACAAAACACATCGAAGCACTGGCCTCGTGAGTAGCTTTTCCTCGGTTGAACGATTTATTAGCCAGATAGTTCTGCATGGTATCAATCAACACAGCTTCCACATTACGTCCTTTCTGCTGCTCAAATTCGTCCCATGCCACCACGTCCCAATAGCCTACAAGTCCCAATATTTCTCTGTTGCCCGACATTTTTACAAACAAACGCGGGCTGGTGACATCGCCCCCACTGACCAGCACTCCGAATGGCGATAGTTCCTGAAAGACGTGCGACTTACCCGTGCCCTTTGGTCCCAGTTCCATGAAATTATAGTTGTTTTCAACATGTGGGAGCAGGCGAGCTAAGGTGATGAATTTTTCCCTGCGGTTGAATTTGTCAGGATTCAGTCCCACGGTGTGCATCATAAAGTCAAGCCACTCTTCGGTGGTAAACTTACTACGCTGGTCTATGTAGTTACGAGCATCCACATTTGCAATCTGTATAGGTTTCAGCGTCTGGATTTCCCAGCGCACCTTTATTTCATCGCCCGATAGATACCCTACATTGACTATACACCATACGCCATTACCCGACAGCAATTTGGGGTTTGCCTTTACATACTGTGTGCCGATAGGAACTCCGGTCAATCCCAGATTGGCAAATGTTGCTTGGTATTCGTCAGCCCTTTCGTTTAACACTACTGTTACCTTGTCGATAATTCGGTGCTGACCGGCTTCGCGTACATGTCCTTTTATCGATTCTGCATCGGCACGATGTACATAGTTGTTGCGGATTATCTCTTTTACCCTCTCTATACCATCGCTGATGATCGTCTCATCGTCTGTGGCACAGTATTGTGCCAACAGATATTCAAGAACGTATGTAGGCACAGGGAGTCCACCCTTTACAAGGAATGCCAAATCCTTGCGAACCACCATACCTTGGAAGGCTGACAATATTTTATTTTGTAGTTCCATATCGCTCTATATTATTAAAAATCACGCTCTATGAGCGTCTTGTTTGTTACTGTTTCTTTGATGAGTGGATTCAGACTATCTTCCACATCATACACTCTAAGTTCAAGTATCGAGGCACTTATTCCGCTTGATAGCGTCAGACTCTGGTTATAGATGCGCGATGTGGCATCGGCATCAGCTCTGTCGATATCCAATTCTTTCTCTTCCGATACAAGCTTGTCGCCATCGTACAAGCCGAATCTGATTCGCATTTTCTTCATATCGTATGATACAGCGTCTTTCTGGATAAAGGCTATCTGTAACAGACTGGACTCTATCACACGCTTGTCGCCCAGGAGCATAATCTGCACTTTTCTTTGGTCGGCGACCTTTTCGCGTCCACGACTTGCCACAATCATCGGTATGACGATTTCCTGTAGCGAACTTCCTCCATGAGCAAACTTGTATGTCGCACCTGGTGCGGCAAAACGGTTGGTGCCGATAGGTATAGCCACGCCATCGTATTTGGCCACATTGATTATTTCCATGTCGGAATTGGTCAGATAGTAGCGAGATTTTCTTTCTGTAGTTTCCTCTGTGATGGTCTGCTTGTCATTTTCCTGAATGGAAATGTCGTTAAACAGGAAACCATGGTCGCTCGTTACGATGACTTTTTCAAAATTATATGTAGCCAAGGCTCTCAGTGCAAATTCAGAGAGCTCGTTTATTGTTTTCCTGCAAGCCGCCACCAAGCTCTCGCCTTCGTCATTATGACCTATAGCATCAATGATGTCGTGGAACACATACACCAATTTATGCCCTTTTAGCTTCTCGCGATTGGTTGCAGAGTCGTTTTGGAACTCCGAGAAATTGAAGCATCGTGATTCAGGCTTGTATTTTTGAAGATGAGCTTCTTTTGACTTAATATCTGCCAAAAGTGAACCATCGTCAAGTAATGTTCCTTCCAAAGAGAGTGTCATCTTGCTATGAGGCAGGAGCGACACTTTTGAATATTTTGTTTCACTTGGCAGTATTCCCACCATACAATCCATACGTATCTCGTGCTTCTGCTTAGAGCGTTTGAACATCTCTCCCAGCATTTCACGCGCCACTTCGTAACGCAACGCATCGCTCACGATTATCATCTGGCGCGACGAGAAGTTCTTAACATGGTCGGCATAGAAATTAGGTTGTCGGGTAAACGATGTTTCAAAATTCCACCCCAATCCCTCGCTTTGTACCGTATGCGACCATTCCATTCCCATCACACCGATTAGTTCATGGTAGTCGGCGTCTAATTTCCGCTTGGCAATTGTCAGAGCATCGGTAATATCCAATCCCATGGTCAGTAGCGGATAGTATTTTTCTAAAGCACGGCGATAAAGTGTGTCTAACTGATAGAAAGCTTCGGTGTATTGTCTGATATATTCCTCAGCACTGTCTATCTTCAGTTGGGGGCTTACCTTTTCTGCCAATTCGTAATAACCGGCAGTTAGTGACACAAATGCTGTCAGTTGTTCGACAAGCTCGTTGCCAGGCTGTCGTAGCATCAGCCTTTCCATACGGTAAATCACCTCTTCGTAGTGTTCGCCTATGCCTTCGTTGATGGTTTTACCCACTATGCTGATGCACATGTTTTGAGATATATAGCTATATGGCGCATCAATTCCGTAGCACCCTATAATTTTAGCCTCTCTCACGCTGTCGCCCAGCTCGCTCATCAGCAGTTCAAACTTTTCTGCCGTTGCAGGAGTGGCTTTTGCCAAGCTCAGCAGTGAAAACATACGGTCAACCGCCAAAGAGCCATTCACTTTCAGCTCTTTATAGTCATCGTTGGCGTCGGGTGTTATACTTCTGCATATCAGATTGTATTTCCAAATCCGGACAAGAGCGTCCACCTTTGTCTCGGAGTTCTCATTGTATGTTGTCCCGAATGTCTCCTTTAATTTATCGTGCAATATGGCATTGATAGCATGGCGTTTCATAAGCCTATAGAAAGCCGTATCTCTGTGCTTTTTCTCCGTGCTGCATCCGAATAGGAGAGTACGAAGTATGATTTCGTTCCATTCAAGCAGTCGGTCGCTGTCTATCATATACGACACTATCGCTCTGTCTGCCACCTCCGGCAAGAACGTGCGGCTCTCGTAGTATGGTTTCAGCATCGTTTCCACGCGACTGATGCCCAGTTCATTCACACGGTTCGATACATATTGCTTGTATTTGGCATCTATAGAGTGTCTGGTCATGAAGTCAAGCGAATTATCGCCATGCAGCACGCCTCCGGCTTCCAGTTCGCCAAGCAGTGGGAATCTCAGCCTTTCATCCTCATTGCCGGGATAGACTATTCCGCTGTCGGATGGAAAGAGCAGCACCACCTTGTCATCCCTCCATTCGCTGTAGATGTTATATTTTGTGGTAAACCATCTGCCGTCGAAGACCACATAGCGGTAGCCCTCCTTCCATTGCACATCGCGTAATTCCGAGCGCATATAGTCCATGCTGTCAAAGATAAACAGCACGTGCATATCCTCGTTACGCTCAAAATAGTTATATATCTGATCTAAAATCATAATCTTTTACTTCAATTTTGCTACTACATCACCGAAGAGGGCATAGTTTCGTACCACGCCATCGTCTAAGTCGAAGGATATGTTCTGTTGGCTGTACTGATGCAGGCGGTCGTGATACTCGCGGCACTCGTCCAGCAGGTTTTGCAGTTTGGTCATCTGCCGTGATTCGGCTGTAGTGAGGCTACCGCGTGCCTGCATGGTAGATATTTTCTCGTCCAAATAAGTGATGTATGGCAGCAGGTATTTCTGACGGATGCGCTCCAGAGTGTACTCGTCCATGCGGTGCATATAGGCAAGGCACTGGAATGCTCCTTTCTTGGAGCTGAATAGCCAGTAAATCGGTCGCTTCTGATACATCTTGGTGTGATCTTTCCAGAAGTCTTTTGTCATGTAGTCGGCTACCGATTTTCCGAGTGCTGCTTCCATAAAGTTCAGGTTTTCCACCTGCTTCCCGCTGCCGAATACTTTCGACACGAAGTCCGTTATGCGCTTGCAAGCATTGTCAGTAAAGGGAGCATCGTCGGGCAGGATGGGGATAATGCCGTCGGCATCAATCTCAAACTCCTCGCCGTGATATGAGTAGGTGCAGACTTCCTCTTCTGGCGGGTTAGGGTGAGCTATGTGTAGTCCGGGCTTATCCAGACGGTATCGACCCATCCACACACCGATGGCGTAGGAGATGAGCTGCTTCATCAGCACATCATCGTGCCAATCTAAAGTGCCACAATATGGTCCTTCCGGCATTATTGAAATCTCGCCTTGCTGGAGTATGGTTACTTCATCGAGTGGCACATCAGGAGTCAGTTCGTCTTGCAGGCCGTAGATGTCGATAAACTGGCGGTTCAGCTCCTCCTCGTTCTCGTGCAGACGGCGGAACTTATCTTCCCACTTCTGTTTGAAGATTTCGGTGCGCCACTGCAGGCTGTCCAGCTGCGGAGCTGCCAAGTCCACTAATGTGCCTGTACCCTCATAGATACCGTTGATGGTGTCAATATACCTCTCCTCTGTATCCAACGCCACTATCTCATTGCACTGGAAATCCCAAGAGGTCTCGTGTGCATCCCAGTCTTGTTTGACGATGGAGATGTTTTGCTGAACCAATGGCAATACATCGTCTTGCTTGTTGATTATGAGTGGTACTTTTGCTATATGTCCAGAGCCAATGGAAAGTCCTTGTGCAAAAAGACGCGCATATTTATACAGAACTATAGAGTTCATAAGTCCCAGTATATAAATCAAATCAGTTTTTGAAAATAACATAGGACCTGAGGTGTCAAATAATGAACCTTGAGGGGAATATCTAACAGTTATATTTTTGCTAGTAACAGCTCCCCAAGTAATACCCTCATTGAAATATAGAGGATAGTTGCGAAGGTTTCTAGACCATGATTTTGTAGTAGGATCGTTCGGGTTATGTTCTAGCCAATACTTTAATTCTTCACCATCGTGAAAGAAATTTACGATATAATCTCTATTGCCAAACCATCGTCTATCTTGCCCACCTTTATTGTGCGGAAACCATTTATAATCAGAATATAGTGCACTCTCTCTGCTTAAATTAAAACCTATTTTAGAGATCGAAACTTCATGCCATAATCGCAAAAAACGGTTGTTGTCGCTTGTTTGAAGACCGGCACGTGGCTCAGCATAAAGACCTATTGGATTATTGGCATCTATTTTCAATAGCATTTTCTCACTCACCCAATACCCAATCGGGCAGCCCGGAATCTTCTCAAAATTCTGTTGGTTTATTCCAGTGAAGCGAACTTGTCTCTTCTCTGCAAATTCAGTATCAATTTCTTCCGGATCAAGGAACATACTCTCTTTGGTATGGCAGTTTGCTCCTGCCACAAGACGATAGTATGTGCCACAAGTCTCATCAGTAGGCTTGTAGTTTGTGATAACAAAGGCTGTATTCTGTACCACCTCACCCGATAACTCATCGAAGGTGTGCGGACCGAGATGCAGCATACTGTCGATACACGATTCTTTCAAAAGATTCGTGCGCAGTGCTTCAAACGAAGAGAGGAACATCCAGCTCTGCATATTTATCATACCATATTTGCCATAGACTGAGAGCAGAGACTTGGCTACCTCCATAAATACGGCAAACAGATCAGCTTTGCCATTCGGATAATTATCCTTCACATACTTGCTCAGTACCGCATTCATATTGCCGCTACCCATATACGGCGGATTCATTACCACTGCTGCATATTTGTCAGTCAGTGCCATCATGAGCTTCAAGTGGGCATAGTAGGGAAACTTATCAGCATACTGACATTGGTTCTCCAAGGCTACATGTATGGCATAGCGTGTGGAGTCGCTTATGTCGAATTTCATAACTGAACCCAACTCCTCGGCTTGTTGCAATAGGCGGATTGCATCCATAGTCTCACCGATTACCTTCTCGTTGCCTCCCAAGAAGAAGTGGGGCAGGGAGTCGCGCAGATTACCCATCTCACTCTCAGGCAGCGGTGCGGGTATATCGAATACACGGGGCATGATGTGGCAGTCTGCCATTTCGGGCACATAGCTGCACGCCTTCATCAGTAGGGCGAATTGCGCCAACTGTTTGGCACGAGTATCGATGTCCACACCCACGATGTTGTGTTCAAAGATGGCATCGCAGGCTTCGCGCGGTGAGGCATACTGATCCAAGTAGATGGAATAGAGTGTATCAAAGGCCTCCACCAAGATATGACCCGAACCGCATCCTGCATCGATGATGGTCAGTTCCTCGGGATTTTCTATCGCAAGGCGGTGTTCCTGCGAATCGTTATTGCCCTCAGTAGGCTCTACAAGATATTTCCAGTCGTCTTTCAGCGAACTATAATCGTTGTTGTCGAGATAGATACGTCCTATGGTGTTCTGAACCATATATTTCACTATCCAGTTGGGCGTGAATATCTGAGTGGCTGCCGGTATGTCCTCTTTGGCAGCCTTTTTGCCGCTCTTGAACGAGGCGAACACCTCGTTCTTGCGCTCGGCTATGTAGAACTGATAGAGCCAGCCTATGAGTTCCGGCTGACGGTAATCATCGTCGGAGATATAGCTGTCGTCGTTGAGCATATCGAGGAAGTCGCCCTGCGTCAGCACGGTGCGTGGCAGCAATAGCTCCGTATAGTCGTTGATGCGCCCGAAGCAGTTGGCAAGGATAGGAGTGCTGTGGCATACGGCACTGATGAGCAGGGTAAGCAGTTCCGCCTCGCGGCTGTAGTCGCCGGAGAGTTCCATAACCTTGCGCTGGTCATATTCGTTCATCTGCGGCAGAATGCCACGACGAGCCTGTGCCACGATTTCGGTGGTACGCACGCCCTCGCTGGCTGTATAGTCGAGATAGGGGTCAAGCAGACTGTTCTTGCTCAATATCTTGATGGCTATAAAACGATTGAACCAGGTATATGCCGTTTCCTCATACACCTGGCGAAGCCCATTGGTCTCGATGCTTTGACGCAATACACACCAGCGGTGGTACACATCCTCGTTGCCAATTACCTCACCGCGAAAGAGTGTGCCGCCCTGCAACAGCTCAGGCTCTTCCAGCACACGTCCGTCGGCATCAAATCCCCATTGGCGCATCATCAGTACAACGCCCTGTTTTATCTTGTTCCTCGCCTCGGTGGCGAATCGTTTCAATCTGGTAGTGTTCATATCTGAGTGTTATATGAATGATTTCTCATTGTTGAAATACAATGGAAATCCGTTAGTCATTAAAAATTCCATCTGTTTATCCTGACGTGATGCAGTAGCACAGGTTACATCCAAATTGCTGTCGAAAACGACATGAAAATCTATATCCACGGCTGTCTCCAAGGTGATGCCTTTGGCAGCACATCGTGGAGATATGATGTCGTGGAATGTATGCCAGAGCTGATTGATGGCTTCATTGGTCTTGTCCTCAATGTTCTTATCGGAATTGCTGGTAACATTCGTCTTGAACTCCACGAAACTCATCTGCTTCCCGGTCAGTATAGCGCAGTCGTTCACTCCGCCTTTAGTAACTGCTGGACCGGAAATTATGCGTCCGTCCAACGGCAGAAGGACAATCTCCACAGTGTTGTCATTACGCACTATAAACGAGCGTGAAACGCTTTCGGATGCGATGGTTTCGCTCCAGTCGGAATAACCCAAGGTATCATCATCGTATGCGTATAGGCATTGAGCTGACGACTGCTTGAAGCAATCTTCAACCGCATGACCGCAATTCTTTAGCGAGGCGCATAGTCTCAACCGCTTAATAGCTTCAGGAATGGCGTTACTTTGTGGCTGTTCCATAGATTTGATATAAAGCGTTGAACTTACGGGTGATTTCGCCGGAAAGTGAATCTAAGTCGTTTTTGGAGATAAGCCCTGTTGTCGGATTTATGATAGAACGGCAGTAGCTTTCTCCATCTTCGTCCGACAAATTATACGCTGCCAAATCATCGGAAGAGACATGAAATCTACTATCTACTATTTCATTTACAGACTTCTTGATTTCTTCGTTGGTAGCAATGCCATATACTTTCGATGCTAATAAAAGCAGGTTCAATATCGCCAAAGAATAAGGACTATGCGTTGTAATGACCAGCATATTCTCATCGGTTTTCGCATTGGCTGCAATAAGCGATGATAGTACACCCATTTGTGACTTCGGGAAAAGGTTCAGTTCCGGTTCTTCGGCAATATTGATGAAACATCCATACCGATTGAGCGATGACAACTGTCGCAGCATCATGTCTTTCACGCTTTCGGTGTAGCTGTCGTTATTCATAATCTCGGCTACCTTCTTTTCGAGTTTGTCCCGTTCCTCTTTCGACTGCTTTGTCTCTTCTCGCGAGGCAACCTTTTCACTCAGATATTCCGAAACCAAGCACAATGGGAGAGCAGCCTGAATACCACTTGAAGCATTTGACAACTTGACAGGCTTGTCTTTATAGTCATTTCCGCTGATACGGCTTGTGTCGTTCAGCAGGTCATACTCGTAGTGCAGATTGCCGAATGGTAAATCATAGCCGGCTTTGAATATCTTTTTCGCTTCGCTGAACTCGTCAAAGAATGCATCACACGAATCAGGCAGCTCTTTCATGAGTTTCGACTTGTTCTCGGCAACACTCAGAATGGAACGCTCTGCAGGTACATACATAATTTTAGGAACGATGCTGTTTCTCGTTTCTTCTGCCCCGTTTTCCTGAATATGGAAAGACGAGTTTTCGTATTTGAATGTATAGTTTTCCCCTGAGAAGCGGATGTATGTTGCTTCGTTCAAAAACGATTCAATGCGGTGATAGGTACAGAGTTTGGTCTGAAAACGGTTATACTGTTCGTAGTAACTTGTTTTCTGACGCTGTAACATCAATTCTTTCTCCAACCATTTGAATAGAGAGAAGAGTTTTGCGATACAACTCTTTCCTGTACCTTGATCACCAATAAAAACGGTTACCTTCTTAAAGGTTATATCGAGTTCCCTAACAGGACCAAATGATTTGACTATTAATTGCTCTTTCATATTTGTTCTATTTAATAAGTACATCTTCGTTGTTGTTGATGTATTTCATCAAAGCGCAACGCAGATTCTCAATATATTCATTTACTTCGTCCTCTGTATGTAGAATGCCGCCATTCTTAGGTCGTGGCAGGTAAGCCGTTTTAGTTTCCCGGAGCGTAGATGCAGGCTGGGCATCGGATGAAGAAACAGCCTCTATCCGTCGTTTAATCTCTTCGTTTACAGCATCTACAAGCCGTTCTTTCAGATTGTCAACCTCTCCAAGTTTATTACGCAGTGTGGCAATACTTTCCGTGCCGACCGTCATACGGGTAATGGCTGAGTCTTTGGACGGAAGAGTAAAGTCATCCAGGCCTTTGTCCGTTACCATCTGTTCCATTTCAGTATAGACAGTGTCAATAGCTGCGACAATCTCGGATTTTAATGTCTTTACCGCCCCGGCTATATCATTGCGTAATTCGTCGCGTAACTTGCCGTAAGCACGCATCTTGTCTATCGGCCACTCATCGGTGATAATATATTGAAGATTATCGGCTTTTGCTTTCTCTGTTTCATCCAAATAGGTAAAATTATCACGATTGGCTCTGATAAAGTCGATAATGTCTGTATATAGTGCTTTGTGACCCGGAGTACTCTTGATACATCTTTCGTAGAAGTCTTTGACAATTTTGAACTTGTCGAAAGTTCCCTTTGCACGGCTCTCTCCGGAAATAACCTTGTTGAAGAATGTAGGTACATCGCTATTCTTTTTCCAATCGACGACGATTTCTCTGAGTTCTTCCACGAAATGGCAGAATGGCAACCCGGAAAGCGCACCAATCAGTTCACTTTGTGCGGCATTCATGTTTTCCAATTTCTCTTTACACTGACGCATCAGTTCCTCTCCATCGCTTGGGAGAGTTCCGACCATATTGAATACATTCTTCCACGATGTGGTGAATTGGGCTATCAATTCCGGAGAAATGCTTTCTGCTCGCTTTAGGGTAAACTTTTGCTTTTCGCGCATCAGGTTCTGTGCGATAAAAGAGGTTTCGACTTGCGGATTGTTGTTATAAAGCAATTTCCACATACGGCGGCGTGTCAGTTCGTTGACAATGTCGGCAGTAAGGTATTCTGACCAACCGTAAGGCGCGCGTTCAAAATCAGCTATTACAGTCTGCATATCTACTGTAACCACCTTGTGCGAGAGGTAAGTATCCATATGCTGCTCAGCTTCCGACAATGGCTTGATTTTATATTCGTTCTCATCGTATGGGCGGTTGATAGATGCTGCTAACTCGCTTTGATTTTTCGGACCACTATTGCCTGCCAGATGTGCATATTTGAATGTTTCTATAAATGCTGCTTCAAGAGCCGAGTTGTAACGGTCAGTTCCGGTGTTGGTGATACCTTTTTCAATATTTGAGCCGGTAATGATAACGCACTTGTCAAAAATGTTCTTGAACTCAGCCTTAATCTTCGTATTAAAAAGTGTTGCGGCACGCTGTTCAAACTCAGTTTTTGCCTTTTGGCGGCTTGGGCTGAGGGTGGCTTGAGCGCAACTTGAAACATATCTCTGCACTTTGCAATACCAGTAGAAATCCTCGTAAAACTTCTTGTCGCGGAATGCAGGTGTCATATAGAAAATGACATTTCCATCCCTATTGGTGAAGCTGATGACTTCCGGTTCGCGCTCATCTTCAAATTCAAAATGAACCCACATGTCAGGATTGTTGGCATTCATATAATTGCGTCCAAGAATCTTTTCACCGATAGTTGCGTTTCGACTATAAAATGTCTTTTTGTTTGATATGTTCGGCAGATAGCCGTGAATCAATTTACGTAACTCTTCGGCCATAGTAGGGGTGTCAACAAGTTGATTGTCAATAGTCGCTGCCACTTCACGCTCGTCTTCCGTGTAAAAATCATAGACCTCTATATTGCCTTTGGTTATTTCCTTGCGGATGATATTCTTGGTACACAAGTAGTCCAGAATATTCTCCACCTTCATTTTGATGTCATTACGGCTGTCGTCCACACATTTCATCAGCAGTGTAACCACATTGTAGAGTGTAGATGGGAAGACGAGTTTATTACTATCTTGAAGATGGCATATCAGGAACAGCACCTCGATGACTCTTCGCCCGAAATTACGTTCGTTTTCATTTTCTATTTCGTCAATCATACCCAGTCCGTTGCTGATGGCACGCTGACCAAGTGCCGTAAGGCTGCCACGAATTACAGTATCGTAGAATTGATCGAAAGCGATAAGACTTCCTACCTCTTCGTCTTTGGCAAGTTTGGCAGTGGTATGGGCCACCTTGATGATACTACGCTCGGTACCACCTTGCTGCTTGTCAATGAAATCAATATCGACTAGATTATCAAGCACAAGTTTAATCAACTTGAACTGATAAGGCAGGAATGGATAGAAATCTACGAAATCGGCTTGTGTATCGTAAGCGTTAAACGATGTGGGCAGTTGGAACTGAGTTTCCAATGCTGCTTTTTTCTTCCGGTATAGGTCGGTAAGATATGTTTCTCCGTTTCCGTTCTTTTCAAGGAGGCGGACTTTGGTAATGTATTCCGGTTTGGAAGCAGACAGTGAGACCTTGATGGTAAAACGTCCCATAATCTTTCCGTAGGCATCGTCGGTCTGACGAATTTGACTTCCTGCCACCACTTGCGACAAATCCTGCTGGGCGGTGCAAGCCACCCATACACTACCATTGCATTTGTTATTCAGTTCTGTGGCTACCTCCTGCAGTTGCAGTAGCAATCCTTTTCGGGAATCAATAAACTGGCTGACTTCATCCACCAAGAATAGCAGACGGAAGTCTTCGCCTTTACCCTCGGCATATCGGGCCATTTCAGTGGCAAAACTTTCAACGCTCACATTCATGGTGTCATCAACTATTGTGCGGCGTATGGCATCGATCGATAATGACGGAAGAACTTCTTTAGCAGCCTCCAATACCAAATCCAACTCGGTGTTGACATACTGTCCGGCATCGCGCTCCCAGTTGGGTATCATAGCCTTGAATTCCTCGAACTTTCCAGCTTCAGCCAAAGGCTTTTCGATATATTGAGCAAGAGGTAGGCTGAACTGATTGAAACCGCGATGACGGTTATACTCACCCCAGAATACCTCGGTAAATGTGTTTTTGTCATTTGTGCGTGCATTATGTACGCTACCGATATTGAACATCACAATTTCAATATTGGCTTTGTCTATAACCCAGTTCCTTAGGTTTGCTATGTCCATATTGGAAACAGCAAACCCCAGATCTTTGTCGTTGCATTCCTTGACAGCCTGTGCCAGTCGTTCAAAGGCTTTTGAAGCGTAGTCCTTGTGAAAGAGATAGCGCAAATATTTCAAAAAGTGAGATTTACCTGAGCCGTAGAAACCATTAATCCATATGCCATTGTGGCTGACATTGGCTTCGCGGATTCCGTTGATTACTGTATATAAACCTATGACAATTTCGTCTGTAAATACGTATTCGTCAATTTCCACATTTACTACTTCTGGCTTCATGTCAGATGCAGAAACAGCGGGATTGACTTCACGCTCTATAGGTTTATTGTATATTTCTTTCTGTAACATAGATTTATATATTATGAGGATTGTTTAATAATATGGTCGCTCGATAAGTATGGCTGTCTTCCAGTTTGTCAAACAGACTGAAACTATTGCCTATCTGACTACCGGGGTAGAATAAGATGACCTTGTATTTATTCACTCTGTTGAACTTTTCGTATGCAGTGAGCAGTACATTAGTTCGTAGGTATGGGTAAATGCGGCCTATACCATAGAAAAAAATGTATGGACGGCGCATGTTGTCGTTGGTTTTTCCGATATGCTCCAATATGCGAGCATTGATATGTTCATAAAACTCATCGCTGTTTGCCATATTGGTTATTGATTTAGTTACAGCATCGGGCATGGTTTTATCCTTTTCCAACAGGTATTTCAGGTATGAGTCGTACTTGAAGAAGGGTCGCTTGTCGAGGAATCTACACAACTCGTCAAATATATCGAGCGACAATACATCGATGTAATTTGTAGGGCGGCTCAATGCTTCTCTGAACAGATCCAGAGTGCGCTCCACTTCCTTCTCTTCGGCTACAGAGTATTGTACTACAAAGTAATTGTAGAAAAAATCAGTATTCTCTGTGTCTTGAAACTGCTTATCAGCAAGCTTTTCGTATAGTTTTTCAAAATTGACCATATCAGCAAGTCTTATAAGCGTTTATTACATTCTCCTTTTCCAATGGCGTCAACAGACACGCATCAAGAAACCACAATTCTCCGTTTTCGATATAATATTTGAACTCATGAGGCATTAGTCGTAATGAACGTAACTCATTGGTCTTACTATCAAGCATATCGACTTGGCGCAAAATGGTGAGATAGGCACTCATCAATTTCTTTTTGGTCTGTTCCGACCAGCTGTCTACGAATTCATCATTTGCCGATATATCCAATAATGCAAGCTGCAAATCGTTACTTGTAAGCGTATGGTCTACAGAGTTCCATTTCTTGATGGTTACGTTAATGTGAAAATCAAAGATTAATCTATATGTCTTGATGATTACGTAAAGTAATGCAGCTCGCTGTGCAGACTCCTCCAAACTGTCGTACCAACTCCAAAAATCTTGCGAAACAGCATTATATCTGCGAACAAATTCAGCAATAATCCTCTTGGCGGAAACTTCGTTATTGACTTTGATGTAATCTCGGTTTGCGACTTCCTCTTTTAATAGTTGAAATGAATTATCAGATTTTAGCAGTGGTAGTACTGCGTTAAATTCCGAATACAGGAATGAACATGCTGTGAAGGCAGACGTATATGGACTATTACTCTTTGACATTAATTTCTTTTCTTTGAATGAGTACTAAATTTTAATTATTGCTTGATTTTAACAAACTGAACATTTTCTTTGGAGGAGTTCAGTAGCTCCTTGACATCGACTTCAAGAACATTGGCAATCTGCAATAGTGTTTCAAGTCCGGGCTGTGAAGTGTTGGTACACCATTTCGATACCGTAGCCGGGTCTTTCCCCAGCTGTGCAGCTAACCATTTGTTCGTCCGTTTTTTCTCCACAAGAACCACTTTAATCCGATTTATATCCTTTGTCTCTTCCATTTTGAATATGATAACTCGTTTAGATTGCAAATATACATAATATATTCCAACCAATCATCATTCAAATAAGACAATTTACCATCAAAATTGCGAATAGGTTCAATTTTCTTGCTATTTTGATTATTGGACCAGTAAAAAGAGCTATCTTTGCACTCTTCAATCACAAACAAGAACTTGGTTTATTGATAAATATGGAATTACACACATTAGACGATTTATGTGAGGACTTTGAAATAGGCCGTTGGAAAGTCCGAAAGTTTGTTTTGCCAAATGCATCCGATTACCTTTGGGACATAGAGAATATTACATGGGCTCAAACCGGATTAATCGATGCTTGGGAGGCTAATAGATTCTTTGATGAAGCTTCTCAAATGATAGCCAATTCTATATTCCTTTTTCAAAAGGGATTTTTTGATGCAGCATTTTATTCGCTACGCCAATCTATTGAGATTTCACTCGGCACACTGTATCTTACAGCAAATCCCGAAAAGATGAAAGAGTGGGAAAAATTAGAGCCGGGTTTTGAATCTGGAAAGATGGCCAAATATCTACAAAAACACGAACCTGTCTTCAAAGAATTAAAAACTAAAATGTCTGCTTTCTTTGAAAATATACGTGATGCTCAGAAAAAGACAAATAAATATGTGCATAAACAAGGCTATTCATCCTTTTATACCACACAAAGATATTCCTGGTCGGATCACCGCGAAGATAAGGTCTATCTCAAAATAGTTGCAGATTTTGAAGAGACTTTAAAAGTGGCAATTGGTGCCGTTGCCATGTATCGTTTGGCAATAGACCCTTTACCCGTTATACTAATGGATGAAGAGATGATTATGCGTTCCGGCGATTTTGTTACAGAGCCATATTCAGAAGAATTTGTAGATAAATATATCGGTTTGGAAAATATCGAATTATATAAACAAACTGATATTTATCAAGAATTTAAAGAGAGTATAATGTCTCATGAAAAACAAAATGAAGCTGTATTCGATATTATTCATTGGCAAATAATAGACAGAAGCAAATTCGAAGATATAACTAAACAAATGCATTTACTGTCATATATGGATAGATTAGCAGTGGTTATTATGATGGCATCTACAAAAATTCCGCAAGTGTATATTGAAGGTTGCTTCCATTACACTTCTGATGTTAAGGCAACACATTCGGATACGGTTATTGGTGCTTCATATTATGAAGATTTCTTCGCTAATAAAGGTAATAATAATTTTAATGTTCCTTTCAAAGATGGCTCGTATATTTCTAGGATCAAGATAAATGGTGAGTTTTCGTATATTGAATCTAATGTAACCTTTGATAATATGGAAATAGGAGTACTAAATCACATTGCGAAAACATTTGAAGAAGCATACATTATGCAAGAGAAACAGTTAAAGAGCTGGCTGGAAGAGCAAAAAAATAATAGAGGACACAAATGATAAATTATATATGAATCAAAATGATATTATATTAGCACAACGATAATCCTGTAACCGCCGTAACAGTTACGGTGGTTACAGGATTATCATAGCCTATGATATGACCAAACAAACGCCAATGATAATTGCGTTTTAAAGATTCGGTCACTTCCAATTACGTCCATCTGTCCAAAATATTCGGTACGATTATAGCCATGGCAGTCCCCGAAATTGCGATAAGGACACAGATGGCAACTGCTTTCCAAATCAGACTTGAATGCAAAATTTCGGCGTTTGCCACTATCATGCTGACGAAAAAAGAAGATAGGGCTACCAGTATTATAATAGTGATGTAAAATGCGGTAGCCGGAATACTGATGGCATTGCCGGATTTTTTCATTCTTCGCTCGGCTTCTTTGCATTTGCTCTCGATCTGACTGAGAAAATCACATAGAAGCCTTGCGCCAAATTCCACTGCCAACTTCTGCATTTCTTCAGAAATGATGGGTTTACACTCTCGGATAGAGCCGGACAGATTTTCAACTTCCGTTCTCAACTTGAACACGTTGTCGTTCAGTTTGGCAAGTTCTTGTGCATTGATATCGAGTAGGCGGTTTTCTTCCTCCAAAGACTCATTATTCGGATTGGACTTTATGGATTCCGCTTCAGCCATTTCTGCGGAAAAGTCGAATTTCTTTTTCATTTGATTATCGTTTTAATCCTGATTTTGGTTTCTTTCCGAGCAGGCGACCGGCAGCGCGAGCGCATCTTCGTGCCCATTGCAAATCGTCTTCGTCCTTATCTCTCCAAGGCAAATCGCTTTGTGAGCCTCCGCCACCGCTTCCGGTGGCAACATTTGGCGTTTCAAGTAGTCCGACAAAAATAGCTACAGCCATATCGGTAAGAGCCTGACTATTTTCAGTATCTCTATAGTCAAATTCATCGTTGAAATAGTCAAGCACTTTTTCCGGAATATAGAAATGGTGTTCCTGACTTTCATGACTGAACGTATAGGAAACTGTTCCCGGACGGCATGTATTGTATTGGGTATAATTGGCGGATATCGATAGTTTAGGGGTTTGCTCCGTTTGGGTTTCCTTAGGCTGATTGCTAACAGCGGTGACTTGTGGCTTATGATGCAGTTTGTCCCATGTTTTAGGAAGTTTTGAAATCATCAGATTCCGGGCAACTCCCAATTCGGAAGCCTTGTATTTGGTATTACCGTTTACAAGTGCGTAGCCCCTGATAACGTGTTGCGCATCCTTTCTTTCGTGTACAGAGTAACCTTTTCTTGTGAGGGCATTTTTATATTCTTCCCAAGACCATTCAGGCATTGACCTCAGCGCATCTATGCAATCGCGATTAACCTGATGGATATTGGTGTATCGGATTTGTATGGCAGTTGTCCAACCACGTTTCTTTGCTACTCGTTCGGCAGCACGTTGCGCACGAAGATGAATGTTGTGGTCGTTGTTGATGTTGCCGTCTTCATCCAAACGGCAGACAGCAGCATGAAGGTGAGGAACTTCGCCATCGGATTCCTTATGTAGCCAAACCGTGTATTTGCTGTTAGCCAGATTGGTCTGGCAGGAACGGACTTTTCCGTCCTTGCCGGTAAACACTTGTTTGTCAAACTCCGCAGCGAAATCTTGCCAGAGCTTTTGCCAGTCTTCGATGTTGAAGAAACGGGTGTGTTCGGCTGAGGGACTTAGCTCTATTCTGATGACTGAGTTCTTGATAGGTTTGAAACGTGATAAGGTCAGTTGCATGGAGTTCCATATCCCCAGAGTGTCCGGTTGCGACGGTATCAGATTGTCCAATACCCGATAGATTTTCTCCGGATGTTTTTTCTTTAGTGACTCGCCGGTAATATAACGGATGGCGTTTATGCCGTGCGATATTGCTTTTGCCTTTGCTATCATACTTCTTCGGATTTTTCGTTGGACGGAATCTTGTTTTTCTCTTTTACGGCATTGAGAAATTGGCAGACGCTTTCAGCAATATTGCCAAGTTCTTTGAGCCAGCCTACCATGAACGGCACCTGATTGAACAATATCATTCGCTGCTTTGTGGACATTCCGCGAAGTGCAGAAGTGTATTTTACAAGGTCTGACCGACAGTTGTCCAGATTCTGCAACAGGTCTGTTTCTTCTTTTGTGAGCCTCGGTCTGGGTCGATAGTTGTATGCACAGGCAAGCAAGTAATCGCTTACTGTCATACCGCATTGCTCAGCTTGTGATTTTATATACTCCTTCTGACCGGGAGTTACTTTTGCTCCGATAAAGACGGATCTTGTCTCTTTATTCTCCTCTGGAGATTGTGTTTGTTCCTCAATATTTTGTTCCATATAAATCGTTATAAAAGTGAATGAATAGGTGCGAGCTTGCGAGTACCGCACCGGTGAAGTTTCTGAGCAGGCAAAGGTGCCAATGTACAACCGTAACGCAGTGAGGTTATACCTTGGCATATCTCGCAACAGTTACCTGTTGATGCTTCCCGGCAAGCCGTATAGGATGTACACACTGAATCGGCAGACGGATTGGAATCAGAATTTGACATATCCTATTATAAAAGGGTAGGGAATGAAACCGCATACTGCAATCCTGACCACTTTGCTTTATTCCTATATGTACGCCCCTGCACTAAAGTAAAGTTCTACGGCTGTACTAATTGCATTAAGATTAATAATGGTAGTCAGGATTGAATTGGTATTCTTTCCCTTCCTTTATCACCATCCGTTTATTGCCGAGAAAGGTAGCTACTTTGACCGCTTTGTTATGACCGAGTTTTACGCCCTGTAACCCATAGCCGTCTTTCAGTCGCTCCAGATAGTTGTCGTAACCGGTAATATTACCATCGGCAAAAATGGCATCCAACGCAGCACGATGTACACTCTCCGGGATTTCCTTGTATGGCTCAAAAGGTTCTTTGGCAGGTCGTCCGAGTTTCTTCTCTTTGGATATATAGGATTCCACTGGTTCAGGCAAGGCACATTCGTTTATGCGGAAAGCGAAAGGCTCAAACTCCCGGTCACGGATATGAATGGCTTCGACACAGCTGATAGTTTTATCATCTTTATCCACTTCTACCTGCATGATGGTTTCCGCCTTGTTGTTGAGTTCCGTGCCAATGTGACCACGGGCATGTTCGTCATTCTTGTTCTGATGCAGGATGGTGTGGATGTGAATCTGACGGTCGTCAGTCCACTGCATGAATTTGGAGATTATATTGGTGGCTTCATTCGGAGAATTGATGTCGTACATAAAATCCCTGATGCCATCTATAATGACCAGCCCCAGATTCGGAATTGTGCCAATGGCCTGTTCGACTATTGCAAGTCTCATTTCAGGAGAATATTTCCGCAGACCTAACATAATCAGATTGTCAGAATCGGCATCCTTTGGTAATCCGGCCAAACATAGAATGCGTTGTAGTACCTTTTGGCAATGAGGCTCTCCCTGTTCGGTGTCGATATACAATATCGTCCGTTTATTTTCCGGAAACGATGAACGGTAATGGAGTACAGTACTATTGGCCAATGCGGAAGCGGCAATGGCTGATACATTGAAAGTCTTCTTGCTCTTGGCTTTACCGATGGATGCACTGAAGTTGCCCAATGTTCCGATAATGGAGTCATCCACCATCAGCACCACAGGCGACTGTTCGTATGTATTGGTTACACTCACGGTAGCCTCCTTTATGTAAATAGCCAGTTCCTCGGCTGTCGGAATGTTATTGTTCATCTTTTCCATGGCCTACCAATTTTTAGAGTTTGGTTTACGGCGATGGGAAGCGAGCAGCGCATCATTCTCTTCCTCGAAACTTTGCGGAACGGTGGTCTTACGGGACGACTCCAACCATTTATCCAGTTCATCACGATAGATGTAGAGGTGCTTGCCTTGTTTTATAACCGGAATGTCGTCCTTTTTGACCTTGTAATAAAAGGTCGATAGCGGCATTTTGAGATAGGCGCAAGCCTCCTGCACGGTCATGGGGACGTGCGTGTTCTCCTTGGCTTCGTTCTGCTTGGAAAGTTTCTCTGTCAGCAGACTTTCCATACTTGCGATTCGGTCGCATAACTCTCCCAGCACTTCGGGAAGGTCATTGAATGTGAATTGATTCTTAGACATGATTCAAATGTTTTATTTGTTAAACATGCTGCAAACCAACACAATGATACTATGCAGACCTTCGTCAGCAGGAGGTAATTTTTTAGTCAGCGACGGAATCATTTCAGTCGGTCAGAACCGGCTGTCTCATCATCTGCTTTTTTGAGGCAATTGAAATAATACTCTCCTTTTAGGGGAATGTCAAGTGGGATTTTACAAATACCTGTAGTCCGTAGATTTTTTGATAGATAAAATAGAGTGGCATTTTTCAATTCGTGTGGGAATATGGTTTTTATGAATTCTGCGCATTTTTCCACCGAGATATTCAACCTTATACCGATATTCCATACAAAATGCCGTATGTCGAGAGTGTTTAATGGGTTGTCGAATTTGGAACGTATGGGCTTGTATAAATCACATTGCCCATGAGCAAAGCACTCTATGTTTTCGTGAAGTGTAATAAGGTCATCTTTTGAAAGAAATTCAGCCATACTATATGTGGTATATTCGTGCATGACACGCATAATCTCAGCTTGCTGCTCTGCCTTTTCCCGTTCTATTTCGGCTATGCGTTCGTCATAACCATCTGTGTAATCATTCTTTGCAGTCGGCACTTCTATAACTTCCATAACTTCTACTTCCGGGGTGATGGCATCAACTGGCTGCTTGATTTCAAGTGGGATGGATTCTTTTTGCTTGCCAAAAGAAATACATACGTTATTCTTGATAAGGTAGCGATAGAAAAATCTTTGAGAGAACGCGCATGAAAGAGTTAAGAGTACGATACTCAATATAATAGGTGTGGTGTATTCCATCAGGTTTATTTGATGGCAGTTATAAAGATAAGTGGCGATTACCGAGTATGAAGTAACGCTTACAGCAAGTATGAAACTTGCCTTTTTCCTGTGAATTTGAATACTATCTGTCATAATCTATTGTTGTTTGGATGAAATGATGGTGCAAAGTTATAAGCACATTTCCAGATAGTTATAAATAAGTGCAGTAAATCGGTCAATTTTTAAGAAAATATAGGCTTAGAGTATGATAATCCATCGGAAATCATACTCTAAGCCTATGAAATGGAGCAAAATAGGGAAGTTCAACCCTTGCGTGTCAAAGTGATTTTCTTGCTGGCTTCACGCTTGTTGCTGTCCACGACTTTCATATAACGCTGCGTGGTGGTGATGCTCTTGTGAGCCATCATACTTTGTATGGTACGGATGTCTGTTCCGGCAGCAGCCTGAAGGGTTGCGAATGTTCTTCGATATGAATGGAATGTTATGTTCTTGTTGATGCCTGCGGAATGAATCCACTCTTTCATGGGCGTTTGTGTCCAACAGCGCATCAAGCCTTTGAATACCAAACCTTTCTTTTCGGACTTGTAACCGATGAGTTCCAAAGCCTCGTCGCTGATGGGAATGATGTCTTCCGCTTTGTTTTTCTGTGTGATGATATGCACACATTTCCCTCCGGCTGAATAATCTACAATATCTTCCCAACGCAGGGCAAGGATGTCGCTGATGCGTAAACTGGTCATACAGGAGAATAGCGAAGCTGTTTTCAGAATGGGCTTCTTGCAAGGAGTCTCAGCCAGTTTATATAGTTCGTCCACAGACAGATAGTCCTTGACAACATCTTCTGTGTCAATCTTATCCAAAAAATCATTGACATTTGTCTTAATCAGTCCGTTGCGATACAGTATTTTCAAGAACCCTCTGAAAGTAGACCAATAGCCGGATGCGGAGTTTTGTGAGATACGTCCGTTACGTCTGAGTTTCTTGACATTCAGAAGGTATTCCCGAAACTTGTTGCACAGGTCGATGTCTATCTCTTCAAAAGTGCATTTGCCGTGTACGAAGTTCTTGAAATGGAGATAGACGAACTCCCATTTCTGGTCGTGCTTGCGGAGCTGTTGACGATAGTACTCCAAGAAATCGCCTTTGAGTTTGTATCTGTCGAAGAAGTCATACCGTTCATTTACAACCGATTCAAACCTACGGCAACGGATGGCTTCGGCTTTCTCGGTCATTACATCGTTGAAATTCTGCTCACGTTTGTTCTTCGGATTGGCATAGATATAAATGCCAAGCGATTCGTGACGGATTACTTTCATCGTTTCCTTGTCTCTATATCCCGGATAATAATCCAGATAGAACGACAACATTTTGTTCTTTAGAGGTCTTGTCCTCAATGTTACAGTTTTACATTCGTGCATACTCTACTATATTATATTGTTGTTAATAATTTGCTGCAAACCAACGAAATGGTTCTATGCAGACCATGCCCATTGTTGAATAATTTTCCTGTCTGCAATGGAATAATTTTCAGGTGACGGATTTTTCAGCCATCACCTTGTCAAAATCCTCTTTCAGCAGGAACATGGATTTGCCGTGGTGCATCTTTCGGATGTTGTTATACCGGGCATAGTTATAGACATCATCCCTACGCAACCCATATTTTTCCATCGCTTCGGCTACGCTGTAATACTTTTCGCGTTGGTCGAAACCGCCGTTCTTGATAATGTCGATATGGTCTTTGGAGTATTGGACTTTGCCATAGACTACACGTGAGGGGATTTTGTGGCGATGCACAAACGAACATCTGGCATCTTTGCTCATACCGTATATTTCTTCCATCTGCTCTGCGCCAATCCATTCTTTGATATTGTCAGTTGCCTTGTATTTGGCGAAGAAACGGTTTACTGCCAGTTGTTCGTAATAGTTGAACCCTCCGTGACTGATTTTCGGGATGTCGTTTTCACGGCACAGCCTGCAAATAGTTTTCTTGGTCATCTGATATGTTACGGCAATCTGTTCTGACGAGTAGTAGCCGTCGGGAATTGTAAAAGGTTCTTTCTGCTCCTGCTGACAGGATTTGCTTTCGCGCTTTTGGGGTGTATATGTTCCGTCCCGATGCTCACGATATACTTTGTCAAACTCGGTGCGTAATACCATAGTCCGGCTTCCTTGCTTGAACCTCGTTATATCGTATTTGTTGACATAATAGCTGATGTTTATCTTGGTAAGCCCGTATTTCTCGGTGATTTCCGAATAGGTATAATAGTCGGGATTCAGCTTGTCCTGTTTCTCTTTGATAGCGTCTATATGGGCGCGGGAATAATACACCTCGTGGTGGCGGTTGATTCGGGGGATATTGTGCCGCAGGGCAAAGGTGACAACGGCATTACGGCTCATACCGTATTTTTCCATGACCTGCTCCGGCGTGTAATAACAGTCCGGATTGATTTCTTCGGCAAGGTCGGCAAAATATTTGTCTATGAGAGTGCGGTTGTAGAATACACGGCTACCTTCTTCAACCTTTGGGATGTTGTATAGTTTGCAACGACGATACAGGGTTTTCTTCTGGATTTGGTATTTCTCCAGAATCTCATTCGTGGTGTAGTAGAGGACGGTCTGTTTCCGTCCATAGTTGCGTTTCTTGTAGTCGGGCGCATTGTCGAACATCTTTTCAATGTCGGATTTGCGTATGATGGTACGCCCACGAAGTTGCAAAGCCCGAATAATACCGGCAGCCATGTGCCGATAGATGGTGGCGCGACTGATACCTAAAAGGGTAGCGGCTTCGGCAGGGGAGAGGAACGGTTTGCCTCCCACAATGCCGACTTCCTGCATCGGCTGCTCGCTTTGCCTCGCTTCGTACTCCTGCAATTTCTGCTTGCGCTTCCTGTCTTTATACGCTTTTTCAGTACACGATTTGCTGCAAAACCGTGTTACCATCGTGTGTGCTATAAATGGTTTGCCGCACCACTGGCATTTTCTCTGTACCTCCATATATTTGCTTTTTGCACATATATGCCTTGGTCTCGGCATACAATCAACACGAGGTTGTTGTCTGCACTCGACTTTCGGCAATATTAGTCGCCTTTAATTTCGTCGATTTCGTCTCAACGCGTCTCACAATTTCTCAACGCGTCTCACGCTGTGTCTTCTATAGCGGTTCCGCTCATTCTCATAGCGTCTCACATCGTGCCCAAGATGTCGCTATGATGAGTGCGAGAAGCCCGCTTATTTGTTCGGCGGTAGAATTATGGTACAAAAAGATGCTGAAAATCGGCAGTCTGTCAGAATTGACTGGAATAGACACAAAAATAAAAGTCGCTGGATTTCAGCGACTTTATTCTAAATGGTTATGGTTGCTTATGGCTGTTTACAAGCCATCACTTGCCAATACAGTTTTTAACTATATATGATTATCAGATAGTTATGCTTTAAACGGTTCAAGAGCGATATTTTCAGATAGTATACTTTCTTTCACATGGTCACTTTAACGCATTTAACTTTTGTTTACGGTTGGAATAATGGCTACTTAGTTGCTTAGTAGTGTGAAACGCATTGTAAATCATGTGTTTAGTACAACTGTAATAAAAATGACATGATATTTTGTGAACGTCACGATGATGGATGTTGGGCATCAAAACCTCGTCATGACGCTATTCCTTCTTTGATGAAAGTTTCATCACACTTTCTCCCGAAGAATGTATTGAATATATTTCCCAAGACTTCATCAGGTGTGATTCCACCGCCAACAATTTCAGCAAGGAGAAAGAGACATTCACGTATATGCTGGTTGTATAGAATTTCTGAAATACGCACGGCATGTCCATTCAGCATAAGGTTGAAATCAATATACAATTCAAATTTTTCAACAAAGAGAAAAGAGGTTCATCTTCTTGTATCAAGGGTGAAGTTTACCAATAAGTTTATCAATTCATATATACATATATGAGTTACATTAAACTTGTAAACTTAATGGTTTATCTTGTTGTCAGGTTGAATCAATCAAGTAAGTTGAGTTTAAAATACATGTATATATACATGGGTAAATCTAAACTTTAAACTTATAGTAAGCCCTTCATCAACCAGAACAGCATTCTGACAGATGGAGGGCTTTACTTATCTTTTTCCCTTGCTGAAATCATATATTCTGTTGGATAGCTCTTAAGAATTTACCTCATTATGGCAATGTTTTTTATTTCGTAGAACTCCATAATATCGAGCATTTTGAATAGAATTTCTTCGATGTTGCTATGCCAACTCTGATGAAAATGCCCATAGCACCAGTGGGTAACAGTTTGGCTTTCTTTGAGTAAGTGATAGATGGAATCCATAGTTTGCCGCTCCTGCTGTACATCAGCCAATAGTTGTGCATCATTACTGCCCCATTCGGAAAGACCATTCTTGTTTTGTAACTCACAGAATGACGGTGATGTATGAGTTATAACAGTGTCGATAGACTGCTCTGACATTATTTTTCCAAGCAGTTCAGTATTGAATACAGGTTTCTCGTTGGACCAATAATAGTTTGGCTCGTATATTTCTTTATCCATATCCAAACTCGGCTGATGGCGTTTCTTTTGGATTTGTTCCCAAGCGTTCAGCCTGTATGAGCGGTCAATGGATATAGCTCCACCTATGCAGAGCAATGTATGCCCACATGCTTTTACAATTGAATAGTCCGGGATGGCTATAAATCTTTTATGTCTGAATGTCTTGCCATCGAAATAGGCAGGATTATCGTGGTTCCCTCTAACGAAAAGAATCCAATTGTTCGCCGCATTCATACGCTTGGCATTCCTTTTGACAATATTCTCATAATAGCCTTTGTTTTGAAATCCAAATCCACAGTCTCCAGCTACTATCATAAGAGTATTTTCCATTCTGTATTGCACACACATTTTATTCACGAGAAGATTAAAATCCCCGTGAATATCTCCAGAAATGACTATGGATTCGCATTCAGGAAATTCATATATGTTATAGTCTGTATTATTCATGCGGTATGTTTTCCCAATATGGGCGTAGTGTTTCCTGTATGAATGCTACAACTTCTGAGAAGGCAATATCATTAGTCTTCGTGATTTTACGCATGAAAGCTTTCCATCTTACTTCCATTTGCTGATTAATACCAAAATCATTTCGGAAGAACATCGTATTCGCATCGTAAGGTGTGTGCCGGTTCTCGAATGTACGTATTATCGCTTCCTGTAGAACCTCTGTGTCATATTCTTCCTCCTTTAGTATTCTATGCAGGTCATAATAATCTTTCATACGACTGCTCTGATCGGCAAGGTCTATTATGGCATGCATCTTTTCAGCAATAACGGTTTCCAGAGAATATGCCAGGATATTTGCACAAGGCAGATGCTCCAACAATATTGGAAAATCCAGATTGACAGGTGAAGGTGTAACCACATCGCCAAAACCAATATCCATGGTCAGTACTTGTGAGATTGAATCCATCATTACCGGTATACTTAGGCGTATTCCATGATAGTCTTTAAACTCTGTGATATTTTGGGCGGTGATGTGCTCAACGTCAAATACCACTCCATCTTCTTCAAAGGGTACGGAACATATTTCCTTGAATGCTGCTATTATTGAAGTACCTTCATTGCTTATATTGTTACCAAGAAAATCAATATCCAATGTAGGACGTGCGGCAAACCGTTCATAGGCATACATGAGTGCTCCACCTTTAAGGTAGAAATTGCTACGATAACGTGTTTGTGACATTCTGTATAACAATCGTTCCTGAAAATATCGTGTCAGTATCGTCTGATAGAATGTATTTTCTTTTTTAGCAACATTCAGGAGCTTTGCTCTGATTGACTTTCCGTAATTCTTATTTTGTTCTTTACTCATAATTTGATTTGCAGATAATTTTCGAGGATTGTTCCCACGCGGAGCTTCCGGGCATAATCCAATAGTTTACTGATATTCCGTTCCGGTTTGCTAAGATAGTTATCAATGATTTCTGAGCATACATCCATACCTACCTTATTTCGGAACTTAATGGCATCGCATACACACCTTTCTATATCATAGATTCTGATATTGTAATTCTCTACGTTCATTTTGATTACTCCGATTTCCAAAATAGAAGCCGTATAATGATGAAGCTCTATTGGGGGATATGAGGGTGTTACTACCTTTCGATCCCTTTTTATGGCGACATGAAAAGCTTGTGGCATAGAAGTAGAAAGGTGATGTATACTCCAAGCAGACCATAGGCAAAGAATGCCGCCAGGAATAATCGCATCTATGTCAATCATGCTGTCTGAAAGTTGGTCAGTGTTGGCATACAGTCCTCGCCGGACCTGCACAAGTTCACCTTGACGCACACTTTCCAACATCTTGTAATAAGCGGTACGTCCTTTCTCTTTCATGTCAGCTGATGATATGTACGAATTTAATTTCTTCATTGCCTGCCATCTTAATCCGTACAAATATACCACAAATATTTCTAATTGTGGTGCTTTTGTACGGAAAATCATCAGATATTTATCCTCATAAATGTTATTTAACCAAAGTATTGTACACCTGGAAGTCCTTCAATAAAGAAAAATGATTATACTTTCCTATTGTAGGCTGAATCAATCAAGTCAATTGAATTTAAAATACATGTATATATACATGGGTAAATCTAAACTATAAACTTGCAATAAGCCAGATTAGGACTGAAGTCCGCTCTTGAATCGATTGGCTTTGTCCTTCTTTTTTCCTTGCTGAGTTATTCCTTTTCATAACTCATAAGAGTGTCATAAGCCTTGTTTTGCTTCACCTCTGGCTTCCATCCTCTTGAATAGCTTCCGTGTTCAGACCTTTTGATGCAGAGTGCGGAGTTTTGTATTTCTCTTGCTATGCCATACTAAGTTCATGGTGAAGTTTGTGAGTTATCGCTTTTACCATGTCTGGATTGCTTGCCATGGATCTGTGAAACATGTCGAGTCTGAATATGAGAACAGCATCCTTTCCATGACCAGGCACAAGAATATCAGGCCATTCCCTTCACTTCTCATTTTGGACGAAGCCGTGACACTTACTTTTTCCTGTTGCGAAGTTAGTGCAAGCCGCATACTGCAAGTACCAGAGCCTTATTCCCTGAATTTTTTCAAAAACTTTTCCTGCTGCCGCTTATCGGAAAACTTTTCCCGCCTGACGGTGAAATAATCCGGCAATTACTTGCCTTACTGCTATCCTTGCCAACTTTGATGGCAACGTAAAAAATAAATGTTTCACTTCTAAAATTTCAATGTCATGAAGAAAATGGAAAATTCTTTCGTAGTTTCTGGTTTTGTAGGTAAGGATGCAAGCATCCATCAGTTCTCAACCGCAAGCGTTGCACGTTTCCCTTTGGCAATCAGCCGCACTGAGAAATCAGGCGAGGAAACAACCCGCACTTCCGCTTTTATAAACGTCGAGGCATGGCGCAAGAATGAGAATACAACATCCTTTGACCGCCTTGTCAAAGGAGCACTTCTCACGGTTGAAGGCTATTTCCGTCCGGAGGAATGGCAGGATGCTGACGGTGTCAAGCACAACAGAGTGGCATTTGTAGCCACCAGGTTCTATGAAGCTGTTGAAAAGGAGGAAACTCCTGCAGCTCAGGAGAAAAACCCCAGGAAGGGCAAGTAAAGCCTTTCCTCTCTCCAATAGAGCGGCCTTCGGGTCGCTCTTTTTATGCTTATACTTCTCCTTGCCGAGATTCGTTCCTCATACACTGACTTCTGGGAACTGGCATAAATTCCGTTGCGAAGGTAAATGTCCGGTCTTGTCATCAGCAAGGTCAGGGCTTCGCTTTGCCGCAAAATCTCCACACCTACGGGTAGTATTTTGGTGCAAAACCTTGCAGAGACAGCCCCGACACCTTCTAGGTGCAACAAAATTTATATGTGTTCCCGAAGTAGTTGATCTACGAGAGGGAAGAAAAAAACAGATGATATTATGATAACAATCCAATCAATCCTGAGCCGACTGACCAAGGCAGTTAGCGGTACTGAAAAGATGCTCTACACAGAGCCGGAGTTGAACAGTTTTGCAGAGTTCTACATAGACAAGTGGGATGAGAACACCAGTGAGGATGTCATAGCCGAGTCTTTCACTGACTTTTGGTGGGATACCGACAAGGCTTGCAGAAGATGCTCAGAGTGTGGCAAGCTGATGCGTGCTGGGTATTGCGCAGACATGGGGGTAGCCTACTACTGCAGTGATGAGTGTCTGCACAGTGACTTTACCGATGAAGAATGGGCTGAGGAATGCGAAAACAACGACCAGAGTTATTATACGGAGTGGTAATATTTTAAAATTCAATGATATGGCAAATTTAGCGACAACAACCTACAAGGTCACAGGGACACGTGAGGCTGTAAACAACTTGTGGACAACCCTTCAGAATATGGAAGTGGACAGTAAGGACATATGGCTGTTCAAGCTTGCCGAGCATTACGGCATCGACTATGAGAAAAAGCAAATCAGTGTAAGAGGGCATATCTATTGGGCAGAATATGAGGAAGAAGAGGAGAACGATTATTACCTCCTTTCATTTGATACAGAAACCGCATGGGATGCATGTAACGAATTCTTCCTTGAAATAAACCGGATATTGGGTGATGAGCTGAGTATTTCATACAGATGTTGCGAAAGTGGATGTGATTTGTTCTATACCCATGACGAGGGGGATTTCTTTCCCGAAGAATGTTGTGTGAGTTCATACGGCGAACCTTTCGAGGATGCCTGTGAGGATGTTTTTGACACCATTGAGGATGCCATAGCTGAATGGACATCAAAGACCGGTATCGGACAGGGAGACCGTAGTGAGAAAGAAATGGTGGACTTTATCAATAGCTATGGATACGAGAGCGAAGAGACCTATTTCTACATCCATCCTTTCACATTCGAATAAGTATAACCACTGGGGCATGAGAAAGCCTTGTGCCCCGCTTTAGGAAGTACGTTTTCTATGATAACGTAACACTTTCCCTAACAGCTCTCAACTGTTAGGAGACATTGGTAGGTATTTGTATATCATACACTTACCTTTGTATACATTGATACATGTAGACAAGTACACGTGTAAACAGGAATACAAGAATACATTGAAACATATAAACATAAAAACAAATAGTATGTCACAGAAAATCATCACTTTCGCCAACCATAAAGGTGGCGTATCAAAGACAACTTCAACTGCCTCTATCGGGGCTTGTATGGCAATGAAAGGCAAGAAAGTCCTGCTTATAGACCTTGACGGACAGGCAAACCTGACACTGTATTTCATACCTAATGAGGATGAAATTGAGACGAGCATTTTTGATTCATTGGTAAACGGTGTTCCATTGCCTGTAAAACATATCCGGAAGAATCTTGACATTGTTCCTTCTTCCCTTGAAATGGCAAGTGCGGAAATAGCTTTGACCAACCTGTTGGCAAGAGAGCGGTTGCTTAGTAATCTTCTTGAACCAGTCAGGAAGGACTATGACTATATCCTGATTGACTGTCCGCCTTCTCTTGGTATTGTCACTACCAATGCTTTTATTGCCGCTGATGAGATCATCGTACCGATGACACCGGAGCTTCTTCCGTTGAAAGGCATGAGGATGCTGGACGCATTTGTCACCACCTTGCAACGGGTCAAGCCGTCGCTTCGCCTGGGCGGTGTGTTCATCGCCAGATTCAATCATCGCAAACTGAACAAAGTTGTGGAACAGGCTGTAAAGGAACGTTACGAAAGTATCACCATGAATACCCGCATTCGTGAGAATATTGCTTTGGCGGAATCAGCCGGTAGTGGCAAAAGTATATTCGAGTATGATTCAAATTCCAACGGTGCAAAGGATTATCTTGCACTTACGGAGGAAATTCTTTCACGTAACCAGTAACAACTATGGCAAAAAACAATATGGACATTCTGCTTGGCAATATTCTGGGCAGTGCCGTTATCAGTCCTGACAATAAAACAGTTGAACAGATACCTGAAACCAAGCCAATCCCAAAACAGGAAAAACGGTCATTCAAGGCAGAACGTAAAGAGCAACCGGACAATTCCTGGCGACATTTCTCTTTTATCTGCTCCAGGGAACTTGTAGATAAGGTACAGGCAATAGCTTACAAGGAGGGTTTCACCATACGTGCCTTTATGGAGTATGTGATGAAACAGGGCATCGAGGCATACGAGGCGAAGCATGGCAAGGCTCGGAAGGTCAAGTCTAAAAACATCAATGATGTAATGTAAACGTGTATACATGTATCCATGTGTACGTGTGGATATGTGTACATGTAGCAATATATACATGTTACACGTACACGTGAATACACAAATATAGTTAAGTCAATAACAATCAAAATATTATGAATGTGAATAAATACTTCTCATTTGCCATTGTAGTATTTCTGATGGCAGTACCATTGGTATTAACTTCTTGTGGTAAAGACAACATTTTGGATGACGTTGAAGAGCTTCAGCCGGAGCTGAAAGTATGGACGGAGCCTTATCATGTTGAAGGTTCAACCATAGACGAGGTCAAGAACTATATGGAGTTTTCGATGAAGCGATATGGTCTTGTATCGGAGACAGCAATATCCAGTACTATTCAGCTCACTTACAAAACGGTCAACGGTAATGAGGGCATCCTATATAGCTTTTACTCTTCAAATGGGGCACTGTATTCGGTAATAGATACAGAGCTGATAGCTAATAGCCGTCTGGTTATTGAATATTTGAAGGAGCATTATTTTCTGATTGCCCCGGCAAACGAGGCAATACTTGAATACTGTTTCACGAACTCTGGCAGGTCAATGGTTATTACGACTGCAAAGGTTTCCGACACCTGCTTCAACGTAAGCTACGCCTACGTCAATTGATATTGTCTTGTAGTTTTGAGCCATCATCAGGTCTTAGGATTTGTTGGTGGCTTTTTGTATACATGTATTCATATAGACGTGAATACATGGCTATATGTAAACATGTATATAAGTCCACTTGTATAGGTGTATACATGTACACATGTGGACATTGGATGATTGAAAGATTATTTCATAAATAATTGATTTACAAGTGGAATAATCCCTTTGTAGTTGGATTAAAATTCGCCTTTTTGTAATTGCTAAAAGCATATTATATAAGCTTTTTGTATGCTGACAATTCACGGCTTGTCAGATTTTCATCGCAAAATTACTGTGAATGTCCGAACACCAAGTACCGTTTCTCTAATGTTCCTCAGATTGGTATGGCAACCTTCGCAAATCAGAGATTTGGGTATTCCATACAAATCTGTAGCCATTTACTTGTCTTATTTTCCATGTCTCACAGTGCCAGGAGCGTGAAAATTTGAAGCCCTTTGAAATTGTCACGATTTCACAAAAGGGAAATGATTAATTTTAATACTTATAGATATGGAAGTACAAAAGATTCATCCGGCAGAAGAGTATCTTCGCAACGAAAAGAACCCCACATCATTGTATGTCAGAGTTAGTGGAGAACGTAGAAAGTTGTTCATTAACCGCAGTGACGGAGAGGGAGTGATTGGCATTATTGCAAAAGGTAAACGCAAACGAGGTTATGTTTTCAATGCCTGGTCAAGCATTGAGAAAGTCTATTATCCGACCACTGAAAATGAAGAAGAGGCAGAAAAGAAAATGATTCTCAAATATCAGAAACTTGCCAGACTTGCCACACATACAAATGATTGGTTGCGCAGGATTGCAGATGCTGATTTGACAAAATCCCTTTACGAGAACCATATAACCACAGGAACAGGTATTGACGGAAAATGTATCAGATTGAGCACCATCGAGAAGTATTGCGGCTACATGGTGCTGGCATGCTTCAGGGAAGCCTTCAAGAAGAAAGAGAAGTATTCAAGCTATAGGTTTGACTTTTGCGGTTATGACGGTACACTCTGGTGTGAGCCGCGAGAAAACGGTGATATGATTGCCGGCTTCAACAAGGAATTCCGAAATTGTGGTAACGGTTATTATTATCTGCTTATCAATGACAGTATCATGATAGGCTATGATATAGACTGATATAATCATAATTTAAACAGTTCATATCGGGAAACACCGGTGTGGACTGTTTGAAAATCGAGTCTGCCGACGGCTGAACCTCTCTTTTAATACTTACATTCCAGCGTGGAAAATAGTAAATATTTTCCATGGAAAGCCGTTTGTTGTTATTCTGTCGCGAACATTCCTGGTTATTATACGTAGTTTGTTCTAACATATGTTTGAAGCCACAATCTTATTTGTATGATATTTTTACTCTTCGCCCACACCGATGTCCGCATCCTCTAATAGTTTGCCATAGAGATATTCTGTCCATGGTCGAGTGAATCGATTATAGCCAGAACACCCCTCTGTCAAAGGTACGGCAGGAGCATTCCGCTATCAAAGATAGTGGAGAGCTCTTTGATGCCCTACTTGCTGTTGGCGGTGCAGGACATTTCCCACCCGACAGTTGTAATGCTATGCTCTTACTGCTCCACCAGCTTACGCTTTCATTGACTCTTATAATCGTAGAATTTTCTTTACTGTAATCTTCGCCCACACCGATGTCCGCATCCTCTAATAGTTTGCCATAGAGATATTCTGTCCATGGTCGAGTGAATCGATTATAGCCAGAACACCCCTCTGTCAAAGGTACGGCAGGAGCATTCCGCTATCAAAGATAGTGGAGAGCTCTTTGATGCCCTACTTGCTGTTGGCGGTGCAGGACATTTCCCACCCGACAGTTGTAATGCTATGCTCTTACTGCTCCACCAGCTTACGCTTTCATTGACTCTTATAGTCGTAGAATTTTCTTTACTGTAATCTTCGCCCACACCAATGTCCGCATCCTTTAACAGTTTGCCATAGAAGTATTCTGTCCATGGTCGAGTGGATCGACTATAGCCAGAACACCCCTCTGACAAAGGTACGGCAGGAGCATTCCGCTATCAAAGATAGTGGAAGCTCCTTAATGCCGTACTTGCTGTTGGCGGTGCAGGACATTTCCCGCCCGACAGTTATAATGCTATGCTCTCACCACTCCACCAGCTTACGCTTGTATTCCTTTTTTCTTTGTAGAGTAACCTTTCTTATAATCTTCGCCCACACCAGTATCCGCATCCGCTAACAGTTTGCCATAGAAGTATTCTGTCCATGGTCGAGTGGGTCGACTATTGCCTGAACACCCCTCTGTCAAAGGTACGGCAAGAGCATTCAGCCATCATAGATGCAGAGAGCTCTCTCAAGCCGTACTTGCTGTTGGCGGTGCAGGACATTTCCCACCCAACAGTTATAATGCTTTGCTCTCTTTCCTGATACTTATAATCATTGTGTTTTCATTCCTACTTGTGATTCTGTGAACTTTTTTCTGCAAAGTTGTTGCATCCATCACCAAATTGGCAAGTCGTTCTCAGTAAACAATCTTCCTTTTCCTTGAAAAGAGTATTGTCCACTGAAGACTTGCTGTATTGGTTTGGCTGCACTTTGTAAAACAGAAAAAACTTCCCGATCACAGTCCGAAAGGACTTAACAAAAGGGAAACAATATCAGAGTGCAGTATGAACACAGTGAATGTTTACATCAAAGGTCAGGAAGACAAGGAACTGATAAGTTTCTTGCGATATTTTCCCTCACGCATCAAGAACATAGGAATGGACGCAGTTTTTGATCGTCAGATTGTCTATGACTACAAGGATGGTCGCAACCACCTGGAGGTTGCCAAATGTGTGGCAAAGTTCCTCGTAAAGAAGTTTGGCCGTAAGATATGCAATGTGGTATTCTCGTGCATCCCTGCAAGTAGTCCGGAACGTAACGAAATGAGAAACAGACATTTTTCCGAGCTTGTATGCAGGTTTTCCGGAGCCATTGACGGGTTCTCTCACGTGAGTGTCATCGGTGAACGTACTGCAGTCCATGAAACAAAAGTAAGAAAGGAAGAGCGTGCCAAACGGATAAAAGAGCAGAACAACATTGAGATTGATGCTGACTTTTTCAAGAACAAGGAGGTCTGCATTTGGGACGATATTGTAACCACGGGTGCATCCTTTAATGCCTATGTTTCCCAATTGGAACAAGCCGGAGCTCATGTGACCAACGGCATCTTCCTTGCCAAAACAAGCTATAAATACGTACTAAAATGACAATTATGAATGATTTGAAATTTGACAGGACAGTCTCAGCTGCTTTTACAGGACATCGGTTCTATGACTTTTCCCAAAGGGTATTTATTCAGGAACGCCTTACCTCGGCAATATCAGAAGCCTATGACCATGGCATCAGGAATTTCATTTCCGGATTTGCTTTGGGAATAGACCTGATGGCAGCACAGTTGGTACAATCGCTGAAATGTAATTTGCCCGGAATATCTCTGACTGCAGCTATACCATTTGAAGGTCAGGCAGAGAGATATAATATCTATGATAAAAGGGTTTATGGCCGTTTGCTTGAATTGGCTGATAAGGTAATTGTTCTTAGCGACTGCTATTATCCGAGGTGTTTCCTTGACCGGGACGAATTTATGGTTGAGAATGCTTCATATCTCATAGCCTATTATGATGGCCGTGAGAAAGGTGGAACATACTACACCATTAAAAAGGCACGAGCGAGAGGCATCCCGATTATTAATGTGTATTGATTTTAAATGAAATGAGTATGAATGAACTTTTTGATGCTATTATTGTCTTTTTCGTGTTCCGTCTTTTCTTTTACATCGTGGAAGTATGGTGGAATGGAGATGAACGAAACAATTTCAGAAGAGACAGATAGCTCATCTTGATATATAAGTCAAGTACAGGTGAGTAGGAGCGGTCTTGCCATCAGCTTCTATAGGACAATCACGCTTTCATTGCAAGGATAGGTCTTTATCCTTGCCGAGTCTTTGCGTACTTTGGTGAATGAAATTTCGGTATAACCTGTTAAAAATCCGGATTACCATGTCTTCTGATGGACAGAATATTATCAATCAGAAGCACTTTCCCGTCCGATAACGTGATTGTTCTTGTCACCTCGTCGTATTTTTTTACTGTATCTGTTATTGAAACATATTTGCCTCCCTCTTTTTGAACATCAGGTACGAAATACATGAAAGTGTATTCTTCCAGTCCCGGAACCTGTTCAATGACGCGGGTGAGTTTTCTTGTAAGACTTGCCATCTCATCATCAGAAAGGAGTTTCTTGGGAGTAGTCAGCCTTGCTGTTTCTTCTAACGCTTCGTTATGTCCGGTGAGAGCGGCAAACGGGGCAAACTGGGCGGCACGGTTCTCCATGGACATGGGTATCCTGTCCTTTGATACATGGTGTGGCAGGTTGATTATGTCGTCATATTTACTCATGGTGTCCTCCAATCTGTTGGTTACGTTCTTTCTGTGTAGCTCCATCTGCATAGTTGATGCCTTTCAGGATGGCATTCTTACCAAACTTCTTCTTTATATTCAGGATGGCTTCCTGACGTCTGCGTTCCTTCTCAGCTTTTTCCTGGTCAGCTTTCCGTTGTCTTTCTGACTCTTCGAAGTCAGTAAAAAGATCGAGCTGGACGATTTTAGGTTGCTTCTTATACTGCTCCTCATGTATGAGGTGGTTCACCGACAGGTTAAGACGGCGCACGAGTAGGACAGGATTCACTATGCGGTCGTACAGTTCAGCCACTTTTTCGGAGATGATACTGCCTGCAGAAGTCGGCTCCTCGATATTGATGGTGCCATGAGCATGGACCGGCACCTGTCTGCCATAATGGTCTGTTGTAATCTTACCATGATACTTTTCCCTTATTGAAGGGTTGGTCAATGATTCAATGTCGTACCCCACGGTAAGCACTAATTGGTCGGTGAGCAGCCTCTTGTCCACAAGGTCGAGCGACACACTGTCGGCCATTTCAAGTATCACATTACATGCCATATCTGTAGTGTAAGCCGACTGGAGAACCTGTCCGGAACTCAATGATTTGCTTTCAGGCTTATAGGCTTTCACATATTCCATGGTAACTGGTTCCCATCCCCAGGCATGGTCAATAAGCAGTTCAGCATTGACTCCAAACATCTGGTACAGGAATCCTTCATGTTCTATAGAGCATCTGGCTACATCACCCATTGTCAGGATATTGTACTGGGCAAGCCGGTTGGCAATACCTTTGCCTACACGCCAGAAATCTGTGAGAGGAGTGTGTTCCCAAAGCAACTTGCGATAAGTCATTTCATCAAGCTCGGCAATGCGTACCCCATCCTCATCGGGCGGCATCTTCTTGGCCACAATGTCCATGGCTACCTTGCACAGATACATGTTGGTACCTATTCCTGCCGTAGCTGTAATGCCTGTTTCCGAAAGGACATGACGGATCATCTTCATCGCCAGCTCATGAGCAGTCATCCTGTAAGTTGCAAGATAGGTGGTAGCATCTATGAAGACCTCGTCGATGGAATACACATGGATGTCATCCGGACTGATATATTTCAGGTAGATGTCATAGATTCTTGTACTGTATTTTATGTAGTGAGCCATGCGGGGAGGAGCCACCACATAGTCTATGGCCAGACTTTTATTGCTGTCCAGCTCCTTCTTCGAGTAGGATTTTCCAGCATTACCTCGCTGCCTGTTTGCCACACGCACTTTCTCAATCACCTCGAATAAGCGAGGACGGCCCCCGGTACCATACTCCTTTAATGCCGGTGAAACAGCTAGGCAGATGGTCTTTTCCGTTCGTGAAGCATCGGCCACGACAAGGCATGTGTCGAGCGGGTCCAATCCCCGTTCAACACATTCGACTGAAGCATAGAATGATTTCAGATCTATTGCTATATATTGTCGTAATGGCTCGGTACTCATTATATTTCCGGAAAACGATACAAAGATAACGAGAATCCTCCAAAATTCTTGAATATTGTTATTGCTTATCAGTTATATACAGCCCATTTCTCGCTCTTACATGCAGTTCCGGACTGATTTTCACCTGTTATATGTCTGCCTTTAGGCACATCCGCTGTCGTGTCAGAGGAAAATTTTTCAGCGAAGTTATCTTGGATTTGTCAAACTGCAAGACGTGTCTTGTGAACAATCTTCCTTTAAGCGACAAGCACTTAAAGAGTATTCTTCACGCCATTCTTGCCTTATTTGCCTTATCCAAACTTCTGATGCAGAAAAATCTTCCCGACACACAGCTGAAAGGCTGTAACAAAAGGGAAATAAATAATTCAGATATTATGACAGCAACAAAATTCAACAATCGTCTGGTTACTCCAGAACTGAGAGAGGCTCTGAGTGATTATCCCCTGTATTCACAGGACGCAAAAGGAAAGGATGCGCTTTGCATCGCAGTGTTTCACCTTGGCAATATCCGTTGGTATATTATGGAAGGACAGCCCGAAGGAGATGACTTCACCCTATATGGTATAGTGGTCGGTCTACATGAAACAGAGTACGGCTACTTGTCAGCATCTGAAATGGCCGATGTCACTTATGATGCGAGTAAGTACGGACTCGGCTTATTGAAGATAGAACAGGATAGGAGTTTCAAACCTTGTGCCCTCAGAGAGGTAAAGGATAAAGAACTTCAGTCTTTCTTATCAAGACTTTATGATGAAAACTAATGTATAACTTAAAAATTGGACAGCTATGAAGATTATTGTTATGGATTGTGCAAATGCCCGTATCGATGTTTTGAACGTTCCGGAGAATATGGTTGGAGAGGACGTTAAACTTTTCCTTGTAGAGCACGACTACTCCTTGAATAACATTTCATGGATGGCAGTTCCTGCAGATTATGTTCCGGTGCTGTTTCATGAATTTGGCATAGATGAAGAGAATGGCAAGGAGGTGCATGAACAAAGGGATACCAGGTTGAAGAATTTTTCAATCTATGATAGCGTGCAGGAGGTAAAGCATCGCGAACAGGAAGAGCTCGTTTCTGCAATTCGCCAATATGGTGAGAAGGTTGCCGATGGCTATGAATGGCACTTTGAGGGTGATTGCCCGATAGTGGCAGCGTATGACTATGATGAGCCTTGTGATGTGGTAATCCTTGCAGTGAGGGTTAGCAATGATGGAAGAATAACCATCATAGGAGATGAGAAAAACGACCGGGGCAATGAACATGAGATTGATGCCGATGATATATTTGCTGGCCATATTGATTTCATTACGTCGGAAATTGAGTGATAAGAACAAAGGAACAGGAGCCACAGGGATGGTCTTCTGTTCCTTTACTCGTTGCAGTCTTACGGTTATAGCTGCTATGCGGATAAACCTTAAACACTCAGATGTCTATTTCCGTAAACCTTGAAAAGCGTCTTCCGTCCCTTACTATAGTCTCGAAAAACATCTTTTCCGGTCTGACCCAATAGGGTTTTTCTCCATAGAGAGCCTGATATACAACCATCCGCTCCTGAGTTTCACTGTCAAAAGCGGAATGGATATATTTATAGGTACCACCCTTGAAATGACGGAAATATCTTTCTTCTTTCTTAGGAAACTCCATCAGCATCTTCATGGCCAAGGGCGCATACCAGGTCTTCACTTCCTGTTCTGTGGGAGTATGCGCACCCGGGAAATGATGGGAATTGTTGTAATGCTCCAGGAACACGGGCTCATAGTGAGCCAGTCCGTCCTGTTCGCCGAATAGTCCCCAGACACGGTCTCTGTAATACGGATTACAGCGGTCAAACTGAATCTTTTCGAGTTCGGCAAACTCCTCGATTAAAGCTTCATCTATGATAAACGTCTGATTGCCGTCCTTGCGTGGGGCTTTGTACTGATGCTCACCGATTCTTTCTTTCAAGAATTTCGTCATCTCAAAGTGCGGATTGCCAAGCAATGCCGGGATGCCGACTATCGGGGCGAGCATCTGCGCAAGAAAAGATCCGCAGCTGTTACCCAGCAGCAGGTCGGGCGATTCCTGTTCAATGATTGAGCGTACCTGTTTTAATGCCTCCTTGGGATGAAGCTGAAGGTCTGGCGTTAAGACGGAGGCATGATTTTCAAATGCTTCTTTCAGCGCAGCTGCCATCGGACAACTTCCTGTGGCAAAGAATCCGTGAAGGAAAAGTATCTTTTTCATTATAGTCAGCTTTTATCCACATCTTTCGATGTATCCTCTTCATTTTTCTTTTTGATAGGTCCGGAATGGTTTCCTCTATTGAGTTTGATGCCATGCTTGTTCAGAATACGGAACACAGAACTTCTGCTTTTGAAGCCGCTTGCTCTCCATATCTCATCTATAGGATGACCGGCTGCATACAGATTGATGACTGTCTTTTCTCTGTCGAGCTTTTGTAATTTTGTGGAAGAAACCTTCGGTAATGATACAATCATCTTCGCCTGCAGGTTCACCATATGCTCGGCAGTCTTTCTCAAAGCAAGTACTTCTTCAGGTAAGGCACCCATCATTTCCAGCACATCCGATGGCTTGGTTTCAGGGAAAAGCTGGTTCTTGGAATCAATCCGGTCGTGTATGCTTATGACGCGAATAGCTTTTACCCGGCAAAATTCCAGGAAAGTAGCCAGTTCCCGGCTGCCACGGATGGCATTTGAAAATTTGGGGATAACAAGTTCATCCCCCCTTTGCAGGGCAACCATGAGTTGCTTCCAAAGCGGCCTGTTGCGTTCGTTCTCATCGCACTCCTCTACAATGCGTATACATCCGAAGTTATTCATCCACTCCCTGTCTTCTTCCAGTTTGTCATACTGTGATATTGCCATAATGTAACCTATCTTTGCCATATTATAAAGGTTTTGACTGATAATCAAATAGATGTCTTATCTTGTCTTGAAAAATATATAGTATGATAATTCTCCAAGAGTATAATGAACACGACTCTGATGCAAAGGTATAAATTATATTCATATTGGTAATCATACTGATATGACAGATTTTATAATCGCCTTCTTTTTTAACAACTTCTTATTATCAATAGATATGTATTATAAATCATACTATTATGAGTATGAAATATAAATTAGTATAAACTGAATATTTTATACTGACAATGTGGAATTTTATCTGTACATTTGCCACATAACAAACAAAATTATGCCAATGATATATAGAAATTTAATCGGTCAGAATCACTGTAGTAGCGGTTTGATTGGTATGTCTGACGCAGGTTCAGGAAAACAAGTGAAAGAAAGTAAATCAAGTGAAAGAAAAAATACTCAAATGAGTTTAATATTTCACTTGATTTTTTTATGCTCTATATTCTTGTTTTACTCATGCAATAATCATGAGAAATATGATTTTGAGTCCTCTGATGAAGCTCTGAATGAATACGATAATCTTTATAAGACTGTCAGAGCACAGGGGAACATGTAATGCCGAGCAGCTTGCCTCATTTATCAATCTGTGGTATGAATGTTCAGACACAGTCTACAAATTCATTCAGAAAGACCCTTCGTTTACGGCTCATGCCGATCTGACCATGAGGTTTGACAGTATAACGGATTCCATTCGTACGAGGCTAATGGAGTTTGCGGACAACTTTACGCTAAGTGATGTGGCATACGTCAAACTTCATACTTCTATCTATGGTCAGGATAAGGAACTTGACTCATTAAAGCGACAGGCAACAGTATTCTTTTCCTCATTGGACAGCATTCCTGTATATACCGGGAATATTAGAGACTTGCTTGCCGATTACTCAAAGTTTCTGCTTTCATATAAATTACATGGGGTACACTCAGAAGATGCGCTTCTTCGATTTATCCGTATGGAAGACTTCTTCTTCCGAAGCTTTCTTGCTTCCATTGACGAGTGTTTAGCTTTGGGTATGGCGGATATTACTGATATGACGGCCAATATTTGTGACAGCATTTATAAGGAAGCATCAAATGGTAAAATCAAGGCAGATGAAACTATTACCTATATGTCCATGAGGACAGGCCGCCGTCTGCTTCTGAATGCCAAAGTCTGTCATGAGAAACTGAAACGTGGTATAGTAAAGGATTCGCAATATGCCAATGCTTACTTGTGGATGATGCTGCAACCTTATCTCTCGATAGATGCCCTTGCCATAACAATGTTGACACCGGAACAGATTCGGCTTATGACGGATATGGCAAAGGATTATCCAGCTATTATTTCCAGATTGGACGGCAAACACTTAATTGACCGGGATGTGTCCACAAAAATTCCGAATCAGCTAATTCGATTATACATATCAACAATCTAATCAAATAAATATCATGTTACAAGAAGCTATTTTAAAATTCAGATCATCTGGTCCCATATTATTGCCAGCCATTATTGATAATTACTGGCTTGGGGAAATCAAGATTTACGAAGATTATGCCGTACTCCCTTATGAAGTACACGAACCTCAGCCTCTCGAAAAGGTTCTGGACATGTTTGAGATGAATGCGGATCTTGCCATTCTTTATCACATAGTGCCATCATCCGCTACTGCATACGGACATGAATGCTGCGTCTACTGTTATCCGGTGACGGAACGTATGTTCAAGATAAACTGCAAGACACATACGGATGGTCTTATCCATGAGTTATATGTTACCATCTACAATTCCATTGAGGTTATGTCTGCTGACATTTTTGAAGATTTGCGACTACATGAACGTCGTGGAAAATTCATAGAAAAGCGAGAGCATGTCCAGATAATGAATGACTTCAACTGCGGACTTTGAATGAACAGGCAGACGTATTACCTCATTGCAGACATCATACATAAAAACAGGACATGGATAAAGGTTATCGGCACAGAGAAACTGGTAGAGATGCGAATACTTCAGGATGGAATGTTGAAGCCGCTACTGTTTAAAGCAATCACTTTGAAAAGCTATAGGGAACATTACTGTTTCAAGAGGTCCTGTACCTGGAACATCAATGAATACGATTTAAGCATGGGATTGTTGGCTCTTTGTAAAAAAGATCCTTCAGCCTCTGAACGGATTAAGCATGATGCGCTCACTTTGCGTGATGTCGAATACATTATAGAGAAAGCTTCTTTCGGTATAATAAAACTTGAACTTGACGATTATGAATACTAACAGGAAAATTTATGTTTTTTAATTTATAGTCATCCTGCTGGCAGTACTGGCGATGATGGTATTTGACCTGAATATAATAATCAAGGCTATACTGTGTTTCCTCATATTCTCTTGCCTGATGGTTATGAGAAGCATTAAAAGAGCCTATGACCTGACCGATGATATTGACCCTGATACGTTGGAAAAGGTGACTTCATTGACTGATGATTATGCCATAGGAGATGAGAAAAGGAATCACGATTCCAATTTGGATTTTTATCTGAATCTTCTCATCGAAACGGATGAGGAACTTTCAAAAGACCTCACTATTGACCAGAAATCGTTCAGCTATAATGTCCAGTTGAACAGGCGCATCGCTGAACGGTTGGAGTCAATCCAGAGAAAAGAGTAGGAACACGTTGAGAATACAAATAACTAAATGGATTCACTATGATACATACATTAACCTTCATCCGTTTTTTGTTTCCGTTTTTGCTTCTCATGGCATTCTTCTGTTTATACAAGAAACAGTACCGCTGCATGAAAAGCTTCATGTGGAGAATGGTCGTATTTGACAGTGCAAGAAAGTTTTATGTAAGTATTATGATGCTTGCACTCATCTTCATTAACTGGTGCTGTTGTATGACAGAACCGAATCTGGCAGTTGGACTGTCAAGCATCCTGACGCTGGCATTTTTGAACAGAAGGATTGCCGATAGTACCCTTCATATTCTGCATGAAAGGAAACGGTTTTGGTTTATCACACTCCTGATAGCAGTGGTATGTTATGCCATCCCTTATATGAACAGTGTGTTCCAGCTTTTTTTCCTGCTAAGTGTGGCAGCTGTCTTTTATCCGTCTGAAAGAGTCCTTCAGCAGAAAAGCGTACTTGAAGACTGCGACAGTTTTAAAAGCCAGGTTGAATGGATAATGAAGAACTACTATTAATGCCACTTACATGTGGAATATATATTCTTTGCTTGCTTGTTTTCCACTTTTTAAATGTAATCTAAAAATGAGGCAAATGACTAACAATAAAAACAATTCTGCTTCTGAATTGAATGACCCACAAGGCATAGACCGCTCTCTGTTGGAGTATCTGAAGCCTAAATCAGAAGACCGTTACAGTAAATTGGAAGCCTATTGTGATCTGCTCACCAGAGCGACATCAGGAACATACTCCACATCTGTTGTGGTAGGAAATCTGAGAATACTCCCCGGCCAGTTTGTTGCCACAATATCTGAACTTGCGCGGAAATGGCAGTGGCAACGTGCAACAGTCCGTCAGTTCCTGACCGGTCTTGTCAATTTGGGCCATCTTACCATGGAGCAGTATTCAAAAAGCTACGTGTTTTCTGTAAGCCAGAAACAACGTCTTTCTCTCTTTGTTGAGACACCGTCTGATATATTGGACTTTAACGCACTTCAGTTTGTGCGGTTCCTTAAAGGACGCAATACTTCCAGTCAGGTTGCCCAATCCTATAATTGTTATTTCAATAAGGTAATGGAATTGGCGGTAACGGAAAATGACGGAGGCAGACCTGATTGCCATGTTCTGAAACAGCAGAGTCAAGTATTCGATTCATTGGTAAAGTCCATATTTCAGATATTGAAAATGAAGAAGGAAATGCCTAAAGAAATGACGGATTCAACCGGTCTTCTCTTTGGGAAAGACCATGTCTGGGACTGGCAGAAAGTAATAGACATCCTTGGTATTCTGGTTGTTGCGATACGTGAAAACAGGAAGCCCAGTTATATGGCAGAAACCGTGTCCTGTTATACGAAGGCAGAGATTATCCTTCTTGATAGCATCTTTGAATACTACGTATCTGACCAGGGATCATTTTATTACAATGACCCTCCTCGGCCTGATTTAAGCCCCGTGGAGAACAAAACGGATTATAAACCTGGGGGCACTTCCTCTGTTGAACACGGAACGGATTAAACGCCTTATTAGCGATGCACGGCATGTCATACGCTTTTGTACACTTCGTCTTTGTCCTGCTAACGGATGGAGGTAACGACAGGCAGCGTGCTTGCACGTGCCACTTTTTTTACAGTCTCGGGAAGCCTAATACCCCGACCGCTATGAAGCGGCGGGAGGGCTGACCAGATAAACAGCAAGCTGGGTCAGTTTTCTAAGTGTGCGTATGACCGCAAAGGAGACTGAAAAAAGGCTTAGAATAACGCAAAAAAATAAAATTGTCATTATGGGTACTACATCAAAACAAGTCATGGATATAAAGACTTCCAAAGGGCTCTCACAGACGAGCAATGAGGAGTTACGTGCCTGGACGGATAAAGGATGGGAGCAGGCTATGCGTGAGGGTAACTATGACCGTAGCCGTGAGCATCTTAATTTCGAGGTGCAGAAAGGTGGCATAGTCACACCGATAGACAAGAAGCGTCCGCTGACAAAACGCATGGCAGAAAACCTTGCGTCACGTGGCATCAAGGATCCGAATGAAGGACTAGCCGAGCCACGTTTCCGGACAGTGGTCAACTTCATATTCGGAGGCTCAACCGACCGTATGCGTGAGCTGGCCTTCGGCAATCAGGAAGTTGACTTTGAGAGCAAAGGAGGTAACGAACATGTACGGCGTATGCCGGAAATAGAAGAATGGGCTCGTGACATTTATCGCTTCGTGGCAGATAAATATGGAGAGGAAAACATTATTTCCTTTATAGTCCACTGTGACGAGAAAAATCCGCATGTTCACTGTGCTCTACTACCGATAGACCAGAACGGCAAGTTTGCTTTCAAGCAGATTTTCCATGGACAGAACCGTCTGGAGTTTAAGAATTATATGCTTGCCCTGCACGATGAGCTTGCAAAGGTCAATGAAAAATGGGGCCTTACAAGAGGGGTGTCGGTTGTAGAATCTGGTGCGAGGCATCGCTCTACCGAGGAATACCGACGATGGCTGGCCAATGCCTGTGTGACACTTGAAGCCCAGTTGGAGAACAACAGGAAGTTGCTGAAGTCACTGAACGAGGAACTGGCAATAGCCCAGAAGAAACAGAAGTCATTTACGACCATGATTGATAATCTGAAAACGGAGAAAGAGCGTCTTGAAGATGAACTTCGTCCTCTTCGGGAAATGCAGGCCAACAGCCAGAGCATCAGTGCAGAAATAGCACGTAAGATTCAATGTCTCGAATACCAGAAGGCTCAGGTCGAAGCTAAACTGGCAGACAAGGAAAAGAAGCTTGATGAGACTAACCGGTTGCTTGAAGCTCTTCGTGAAGATAAGGCTAACATCGAGCAGCAAGCCAGGGAACTGGAAGACAAGGCCAATCAGTCTGAACTTTCATGGGCTCATAACATGAGCTATCACTTGAATGGTGCAATGCTTGACACAATGTCACAGGAGTTCACATCCCGCTATCACCATCTGCCGGAGGAAACAAAATCCTTGTTTGACGATACCCTGCTCTGCCAACTGGCAGAACAGGGGAATCACGTTGTCATGGTTGCCTTGAACCTTGTGTGCGGTTATGTGGACGATGCTACGACCATTGCTCAGACTCACGGAGGTGGCGGTGGTCCCTCTACTGGTTGGGGAAGGCGGCCGGAAGATGATGACCGTGAGTGGGCACGTAGGTGTCTGGCAATGGCACGCAAGATGTGTGTGCCATCTGTCAAACGGAAAAAGAGAATGTAAAGGTAAGCCTTTTGGCTTATGACAGTATCAATTATTAAAGTACAAACTATATGAGAAAGAATATTCTTATGTTTTTAACCGGATGTCTTGCTGCGATGACAGTCTCTGCAAGTAACATCAATCATAATGCTGACAGCATTTATAAGCAGAATACTTTCAGTCAGGAGCAGATGCTCTTGCCTATGAATCCTACATATCTGAAGAATGTAAGCGAAGCAGCCAACTGGGGTAGAAATTGGTTTATAGAAATTAAGGGCGGGGCTTCAGCTTTTCTCGGATCACCCATTGGTTGCGGTGATGTGTTCGATCGAATAACACCAGCCTTGCAGGTCGGCGTTGGGAAGTGGTTCACACCCGCAATCGGTGGACGTGTAGGTTTTCAGGGACTGACGTTCAAGAACGCTGAGTTCAAATCTATGAAGTATCAGTTTTATCACGCAGACTTGATGTACAATCTGACTTCCGGACTCCGTCAGAATGAGTACGGACTCTCTCTTTGGGATATTGTTCCTTATGTGGGAGTGGGTATGATTCATAATGCGAACTGGTCTGATCCATGCTCATGTGGCAGAGGTTCAGATGGCAGCCGTCCGTTCGCCTTTACCTATGGACTGGAGATAGGTTACAGAATTGGCAACAGGGTAAAACTTGTTGCCGGAGTCAGTGGACTGACTACAGCCCAGAATTTTGATAATATGGGTAGCTCTATAAAATTCAAGGATAATATGCTTACGGTCTCAGCCGGTCTCTCCATCACATTAGGCAAGACTGGATGGAAGCGTGTGGTTGATGCTAAACCTTATATCGAGCAGAATGCTTATCTCAAGGATTACATCTCCTATATGAAGGATGAGAATATACGATTGCAGAAAAAAATGTCTGGAGATAAAGAGATACAGACAGTCTATCCCAAGAATAACTATAGTGGGCTTAACTCACTAAGAGCGCGGTTGTCCGGGAAAAAGTCTGGCTCACCTGAAAGCAAATCAGGTATTGACGGTATAGCTGAAAACTCGGCTGATGATGCTGAAATCGGTCTTGTGGATACGCATGTACAGACTGGAAACTGCCACTCAGATTCACTTTTGTCTGCCGGTCAGAATATATCTGATAATCTTATGTCTGCAAATAATAATGCATTGGACTCAATTGCAATTTCAGGTCATTCTAAGATAACTGTGGGTGTTCCAGTGTACTTCTTCTTCCAGCTAAATTCTGATAGGCTTGTAGATGAATCCCAGATCGTGAACCTTGATGACATTGCAAAAATATCCAAGGCACATAATTTAAAAGTGGCCATATCCGGAGCAGCTGACAGCGCCACTGGTACACAGTCCATCAATCAGGAACTTGCTCAGCGTCGTGCTAGATATATTGCTCAAATGCTTGTGGATAAAGGGGTATCCGAAAGTCTCATTCATCTGCATAGCTTTGGTGGAATAGATAAATATAAGGTCAATGACTCAAACCGCTTTGCGGTAGTCATGCTTACTGAATGATAGAAGTTGTTTTTTGTATAAGCTAAAAAGTCTTGAGACTTTCATTAAAATTTAAATCTCATATTTAAAAATTTGTCGAGAAGGTATGCTTAGATTTTCCTTGCATACCTTTTTTTATGTGGGCTAACATGGAAATGTTTTTCATACTACAACTTAAATGTTGGGAATTGATGTCTCAAGACAAAATCAGATGAATATCGAAAATGATTGGAAAAGTTGATTTTTAACGATTTTATTAGATGGGAAAATATTCAATGATACTTATATAATACCTGTCTCTTATACACATCTCCGAGCCCACGAGACACTCGCTAAT
>ERZ1694689.47-NODE-47-length-59563-cov-15.661676_pt1 | contig 59563 bp, 96 predicted proteins | sample MGYA00581724_ERZ1694689 | MGnify/ENA primary metagenome ERZ1694689 (study PRJEB42213, sample SAMN07424469) | human gut metagenome | biome: ENVO:00009003; feature: ENVO:2100002; material: ENVO:00002003 | host: Homo sapiens | place: USA | collected 2014 ...
CGAGATTAGCGAGTGTCTCGTGGGCTCGGAGATGTGTATAAGAGACAGGTGACGGGACTGACCGGGCGGGGCTGGGCGGTAGCTGTATACCCCGCCGGTGGAGACCCCAGCCCCCAGCGCGCCCGGACGGCCTACACATCATAGACAACAGGGAAGACCACGCAAGGCACGACACACACGCCCGGACGCTGGACACGCTGCACCGGTCTGCACCCGATACCATACAGGCCGCGCCGGGCAGATCGTACCGGCGGCGGGATGCTAGATTGTGTGGAGCGCGTCCGAAACTGTGCAGATTTGGACACACTCAAACATGAACGATTTTCAACACAAGAATGTGTGCAAAACCATTGACACTAACACAAGAATGTGTTACTATATAGACAACACAAGAACGTGTTACACCACCACAAAACAGGAGGGCAAAAAGCCATGATGAACAATAAAGAGATCGATTATACCGCCCGCCCCATTCCGGGAGATTACGAAGGCCGCAGCCATCGCGCGTGTGTATGGTACAACAGAGCCCGCGCCGCGTTTGACCTTGCCACGCTTGACGCGCTGACAACAGCCGCAGATAAAGCCGCTGACCGCGTTCCCACTGAGGCATACGAAAAAGCAAGAAAGCTCCTTGACAGCGTGCAGCGTTGGGGGCTTGCAGATGCAAGAGCTTGGGAGCTTGACAACGACAGCCGTTATTATAACTCCGAATGGCTCAAATCCCGACAAACTCAGCTTGCAAAACGGCGTGTAAAGCTTGATAAAGAGCTCAAAGAATACGGCTTGCAGATTGACAGTTACGGCTTGTATCCTTGCATTAGAGAGATCACCAAGCCGGGCACAGATATGTACTTGCTTTACTGGTTTTAATGGAGGGTATAAATATGAACAAGCTTGTTTTTGAAGTGAACAACGGTAGAAAATTGGAACTTGTGCAGCGGGAGGACAACGGAACGACCCTTATTTGTTCCCTCGATGCGCCGGACAACGAGGCATATATAAGTGCTGGCGATTTTGTGCAGCTGATTAACCTTTACCGCTACTACAAGCGGTACAATATCCAAAACGATTGGATTAACCCCAACGGCAAAAATACGGAGGTATAATAAAATGACCAGATCGGACGAATTGAACGCAGAAATCAGAAATCAGGCCGTGCGCCTGTATCCCAAGTGCGCCTCGCTTTTTGAATTGCCGTTGATGGTATACGCCCAGATTGTAGCGGACAACCTGACCCGCTCCAAGCCGTACCGCTTGAGCGTTGAGCGTTGCAAAAAAATTATTCTGGCAATGCCGGAATTTGACTAATGGAGGGTTTACGGTATGATTACTTTGGACTTTACCCAGTGGGCCGCCCTCTGGTACATCTGCGGCATGATCTCCGGCGCGTTGGTAATGATCGCTATTTTAAACAGTTAATAAGGGAGGGTAAAATAATGGATAACATGGTATATATCCCGGTATGCCGGGGGTGGAGTATCAACGGCGCTGCACAGTGGGACGTTGTAGCAGTGCCCACCAACAAGGCGTATAAGATGGGTGACGACACTGTATATTGCAATGGTACGATGTACAGCGGGCGCAACCTGTACAGCACCGAAGCAGACGCGTTGGCGTGTATCAATGACCGGTGGCACGACAAAAACAGCATTTCGCTTGACACGCTGCCCGACTTCTACACCCGTAACAAGAGAGGAGCATAAAAATGACAGACTTAGAGCAAAAATGCAACGAATACCGCGAATATAAGCGGCTTGCAGAGCAAGCGGAGCAGATGCGGGACAGCCTGCGGGATGAAATTATTGCTATGATGCAGGGAGCACCGGAGGTTATGGCAGGCGCTTGCAAGGTGATGTATAAGGACGTGCAGAGCGTCCGACTCGATAGCAAGCTACTCAAGACGCTGCACCCGGATGTATACGCAGAATGCAGTAGCAAAACCAGCTACAAGCGGTTTAGTGTGGTATAAGGGGGTGCGACAAGTGATATTATCTTGTGTCTTGTTTTTCCTCTGGTTCTTTTCCGCGCTGTTCAAGACCAGCAAATAAGCCACCCGGACACTTTAGCGGGGCTGCACCGTAAAGCAACCCCGCCCCAGCCCAAAAGGGCAAAAACTTTCTGCAAGTCCTGTTTTTAGGGCTTGCAATATGATATACTATGAAAAAGGGCAAAAGCCCAGAAAAGAGGAAAACCATGTTAAAAGACGTTTCCAGCAGTGCCGCCGCCCTGTATGATGGAGGATGGAGAAGCGCAGACGCCGACCAACTCCGAACAGAATACGACTTGACAGAGGAGGAAACGCAAGAGCTTTGCGCCGCCCTTGCAGACCTTGAAGAAAAAAGCAAATAATTTCCACCCCGCCCACGCTGGCGGGGCTTTTCTTTTGCCTTGCATCTGCTGAGGGTGCAGGGCTTTTCTTTTGCCCGACTGCAATACAGCCCCATACAAGCGTTTACAGCGCGTTTTGTGCCGTCAATGCAATTATACCGCCAACACAATAAAACAGCGCACATGGTCTTGCAGTGGCTTTTCCTGTGATTTGCCCCATTCTACCGCCGCAAATACCAGACCGACACAAACGGCTATAATACCGCTTGCGCCACGCTGGAGCGTATCACAACGCCGTAGCACGTCCAGCACATACCAGATACCAGACGCAACGCCGGACGCTATACAGGTCAGCACAGCCGCCCTATTATAATAAGGTATATAAGGGCGCAGGGGTGCGCCGCCTGCTATGGATCCATGCCAGACTGTGCAGCACATCGCAGACCATGCCAGCCCGGCGGAGCAGTCCAGCAGCAGGGGCACGGCGGGCGACGCGGAACCATTGACGGCTACCGCCGTGTCTCTTTTCGGGCTTTCGCCCGATAGCTAATAGAGGTCAGCAATAGTCGAAACGTTCCGGCTGGGATAGTCGTAGCCAATAGTCGTAGTTTCTCCAATAAAACAGTCGCGGAATAGTCGTAAAGTCGTCAGATGACTAGCTTTTGAAAGTCCTATATATAGTATAGTAACGAACAGTTCGCCGATAGTCGTAGAGTAATAGTAGTAGCGTTTTCTTTCAAATTATCGTCAAATAGTCGTGTATTTTTTGTGTGAAATAGTCGTTCGCCTTTTAGGAAAAGAGAGGTGCGATAGTTGCTAAGTCATCCGACCACCCCAAAAATCACTTCTCGTTCCAATTTCGCATAATATATTCATTCACTAGTTATACCTATTTCGTATAATAACAGTACTTATTATAGTATACAGATATAGTTACTCCCGATAATCGTGTATTATTTCGTATAATAACTAGTACCATCCGATTCGGTCTGTTCCTGTTCGATTTAATTCCCAGTAATGCACTATGGCATCTTAATTAATCCATAGCGTTTTGCTAGGAATAGTCAATGCAACATTTTTACATATTCAACCTACCACAAAATGAAGTCAATTCTCCATGTGAAATAGTCGCAGACCATCTACCAGTCTGAACCTCACGCCGGTTCTCTCCTACTGTCTGCTCTGCTGGCTAACGGTATAGTTTTGAAGATAGAGGGTTGTAGGGAGAAAGAACCTTTGTGGAAACATTTGGTTGTCGTTTTCAGTTGTCGCAGTTGTCGCACCATTTTGGCGTGGGGACATGAAATAGCTTGTCTATTTCATGGAAGGGAGATAGAGAGATAGATAGATAATAATAGGGGGTTATAGGGGGGGAAGAAGAAGGAAGGAAGAGAGGAAGATTGGATGCAAACGCATCACGTGCATCCATTTGCATTCAAACGCATCACACTGATAGTCGTAGCCATATCAGCCCAAACGCCACTCGATCGAGACAGTTCCTACTCAAAATCAGACCTTGCCGTTTTATTCTGATAAATAACAAGAGAAAAAAGCACGTAATAGTCGCAGAGGGTAGTTTTACCACCTGATACCATTCCATGCTTTCTGATACAATAGTTCTGTAGCCGCACGAGCTGAGATTAGATATTCTTACTCTCTCTTGCCTTGCGCAGTCGTTCTGCCAGTGCTGCACGCTGCTCTTCGCTGATTTCGCGGGTGATGGGCGGGCGGAACTTCACAAGACGCTTCGGCATCGAATAGGTCTTGGATTCCTTGCACCGCTTGGCAGACAGCTCTTCCATAAACTTGTACGTATCAGGGAACTGCTCACAGAGCTTGTCCAGCTTGCGAATATAAACCGATTCTGCTGTGTAGACTTCTGCGGTATCCTCCGCTGCGTTGAAGGTGATGACGGTTTCACGTTCGATGTTGGTAAGTGCCATAGTTGTTTTCTCCTTTGCGTTATTTCTGTTTGATTTTCGTTTTTGAGCAATCGTCGCAATACATGCACCACTCACATGGAGACGTTTTGTAACAGATTTCTCCCCACTCTTTTTCCTTGTAATATTTAACTTCTCTCGCTTCATGTTCCTTGCGTTCTTTCTCATGCAGTCTGTGTACATGAGCAAGGGCGCTAGCATAAACGCCAGCCATGTTTGGAACCATAGTCTTTTCCTCCTGTATTTTGTGTAGTGAAAAATATTTATGTGGTTCAGACGGTAACTTTATCGCCCAGACCCTATTATCTGTTTTTCTTGCCTATTCTACTGTGAAGATACGAGTGCAGAAGCGATGTTACATCCACACGCATTCTTTGAACCGCTGCGTTTCCATCTGGAACGTGATGTCCAGTGACCCCACGTTGCCCTCTTTGTTCTTTTCAAGCGCAAAGTGATAATGTTCTTCTGGTCTCTTTTGTGTTTTTACTTTCTGCGCCAACAGGATGATTGCATCTGCGTCCTGTTCGATTTGCCCGGATTCTCGCAAGTCTGCGGCGGTCGGTGGGATACCTGCTCTTGCGGTCTCTCGATTGAGCTGTGCAAGAGCTACCACCAGCGTTCCTGTGGACTGTGCAAACTCATGTAGTGCCATGCTGATCTCCGTGACGGCACTGTATCGGTCTTTCGCTCCGGCTTGATGGATAAGCTGCAAATAGTCGATGAATACTACTTTGGCTTGCATTCTGATGGACTGCGTTCTAATCCACCCAACACTCTTGCCAGCGGCAGAGCGGACGAATAGCGGATATTTCTTGATAGCTGCCAGCCGGTCAAGCTCATCAATGCTGACGGTCTTGTTTTTGACCGTGTGCAGCGGTACGCCTAGCTGATTTGCAATAATACGGGCATAGAGCGTGTCCGGGTCTGTCTCTAGGCTGAAATATGCCACCTTGCGTCCGTTCTTGGCTATTTCACAGGCAAGTTGCAAAGACAGAGCGGTCTTACCGGCAGACGGTCTTCCACCGATCACAACGAAGTTGCCCGGCACAAGATGCAAGTTGTTGTCCAACACCCTAAGCCCTGTGCTGATATACTCCGGCTTATCATCAAGCTTGCGGATGTAATTGTCTATACCATCGCACATCGGGATGAAATCGCTTCTCTCATTGTGCAGGTTGATAGCTTCGCCTAGCTGCTCATAAATGCCAGTCAAATCTGCGTATCTGGTCGAACCATCAACGATTTTGAACGCAATCTCTCTGGCTCTGGACAATGCTGCCTGTTCCTTGACGATTCTAGCCCATCCAAGCATCATGTCATGGGTGACATTGCGGATGAACTCTGCACCGAAGGCATCCAGGCATTCACCCATTGCTTTCTTGCAGTTATCGTATCGCCCCATGACTTCTACCGGGTTCCATTTGTCGTTGTGTTCCCAATAGCCACGAATGGCAGCGAATGTATCACGCAGTTCAGGGCAAAAATCGTCGATTTTAAGGTCTTGTAGCACATCGGCGTATTCTGAGAACGTGAGGACTGCTCCCAGCAGGATGTATTGGGTCTGATTTTCAATATTCACCGCAGAAAGTCTCCCTCGTCAGGTAATTCAGCCATTGTCTGCTGATAGCCACCGTTCCAGTCCTTCACGTTACGCATCCAGTTCCGTGCAGCAGCTTTCCAGTCCTTCATGGGAGATTTGCCGACCTTCCAGCCATTTGCCGTGAAGTGGTCAACAAACCGCTCTGCTTCTGATTCCATGTAGCCCTTATCGGAAAAGTATTCTCTGGCTTGCTCGATAGTAGGCGCTTTGAAGCGTTTTACTTCGTTGGTATTTTTCTTTTCACATTTTTCTTTTTTATCAGATTCAGATACAGAATCAGATACAGATAAGGCATCGTTTGCATCCATTTGCATATTTTGCATACCAGCGTATGCGTTTGCATCATTAGTATGCGTTTGTATGCACTTGCATTTTTCATCGTTCCAACGCTTATTTGCACTGCGTCTGTTTTTCTCGATTCGCTCCTGTCTTTTCTGCGCATTCGTATCATCGAACGCTTTAACAACTTTCCAGAGCATCCGCATAGCACGGTCGTTGTCGTATGCTGGGTCAAGCCCAGTCTCAACATACTGTGCGTAGTTGCGGATGAATGCTCCAAATTCCTTGTCTGTCAGCTCGTCCATCGCATGAACGTGTTCCAACAGAAGAATCATTGATGTTCTCGGCTTGTGTTCCTGCTCCATACTCAATCCTCTTTGTAACGGCTGTTCCACCGGCTGATGATTTCTTGTCGTCCGTCTTTTTCGTCATACGGTGACAAAACGCCATCTTCACCAAAGCTATAGTAAGCGCTATTGCTCATTGATGCATTATGACACTTTTCACACAGAATCATCCATGTTGTGTGGTATCTTCTCTTTGAATCCACTTGGTGCAATTCATCGTGATACAGCGTCGGAATAGACCCGCAGAATGGGCATCTTTTAAGTTCTTCCATCCTTTTTCTCCTTTATATTGTTCTTACTGCTCTTTTATTCCAGTCTATAATTGCTGATGGCAAAAAAGAAAAAGTTTGAGAATGTCTGCCACATTTATCGCATAAAACTACATAATGCTCATAAACGCTAAAAGGCTCTTTTTCTTTTTCGATATGTGGCTCCGCTCCGCAAAGGCATAATTTCAATTCCGTCATTTTCTAAATCCCTCTCTCGTTCTCATAATTCGCTTGTAACCTTCATACAGCTTTTCGCCTTTACGGTATACAGGTCGATTGTGCTTCTGCTTGATGTAACCGCACTGCGTTTCGGACTGTCTGATAGCATTTGCAAGCTGTTCAAGCGATGCAGCACATCGGCTCATTGCTTCTGTTAACGCTTCAAATCCATCCATATTTATCCTCCTTTGGCTTTTTTGGCGCATACGTCCAGTGCGTTACAATGTACCAATCACCATGTTCCAACGGCTCGTTAAATTCGTTTCTCCACGCTTTTTTCCCAAATTCTGGCGCATAGAAGCCAAGTCTCATGTACCGCTCATAGTCGTTTTCGTTTTGGTAAATGTGTTTTACCATCAGAATCAGCATCGGAGCATCTGACGGCGGCAGCTCATCCCGCACGGAATGCCATACATACTTGTCCATATCCATCACCTCATACCATCGGAAACGCCATCCAATGCGTTACCGTCACATCTTTCGGCAGTCTCTCGCCTATCTCATCCCAGAACTGACCGTCTGCGTAACAGCCAAGAAAGTACGTTGTCGGCGAGAATCCTTGCAACATTTTTCCATCTTTATCACGCCACGTTGTCTTGGTCGCAAGCAACAAAGGTTCCGTTCGTTCTTTCGGCACTTCGCTTGCCGGGTGCCACATCGTGTTATTCATTCAATCACCATCCCACACGCCGTCTGGCCGCATTTTTGCAAATTCAAGCAGCCAATACAGCGCACGCTTTGCATTGCCTTCTGTCGCGTGCCAATAGTCGTCATCGTCCGTATCATCACCCAAAGCGGCAATAGCCTTTTCCAGCATCGGGATGCTTTCAGCTCCCGTCTTGCCGTAGATAGAACGAATTCCTTTTTTCCCGAGCACATCATTACGCCGATAGAACTTTCTATAATTCCATGTGACGTAGCACATCAGTTTTTCTGTTCCACCCACAATTCTCACGCCGCCTGCAATAAAATGTACGCTATCCGCTTTAAGCGTTTCATGCGTTACAGGGTCACAAAGTGAAATATCATAGCTCATTCTCTTTTTTCTCCCATTCCTTGCATCCACGTTCATCCCACACGAAGTCTGCAACGTGTTCCGACTGGTCGTTTACACACACGCCCTCTGGCTCTGCGTACTATTTACAAGAGCCGCAGGATGGCTCAGATTTGTTCTTGCAGGATTCTGCTGTGCATCGGATAGCCTTACCAGCGGAGAACTGCTTGATGCCCATGCAAGAGCAATGTTCGGTGGTGCAGTAAATCATTCTTGCTTCCTCCAACCGATAAACTCACACAGACCGATGGTCTGCGCGTCGCATCTGTGCGTGCATTTGACTGTTGGCAGGCTAAAACCCGTTAAATTGTTGCAAATAGTCTCAAGGCCAAAAAGTTCATCAAACGCATTGTCAGGAATTTTTGCATCTTTTGCATTGTAGATAATCGCTCCACACTGCTTACAACGCCATACAGAACATCTTGTCATCTTCTTTGTCCTCTCTTTCCCCTGTTGAACCGCCCGATCACTCGCTTATACTCTGCATAGCACTCCGGGCACAGGTCGCCTGTGTCCCTGCGCCATGCCCAGTCCTTGAAGTATTCGTTAGGGTTCATTGTTTTGGCTTCCTGTATCGTTCCGCAGCGTTCGCATACTCGCTTGTGGTAGATTCCTCTGTCAGTCTGCATTACTTTTACCTCTCATTGACCCATAATGGCCATAATCTGAATGATAAGGCTACATACAGCTACAACCAGCGAAGGCAAGCACAACCCGAGAGCATAATTTGAATCGTAAAACACAGGTTCTCTTTTGCATATTCTGTAAATAGGGTAGCCAATCAGCCACCCGATGAAGAACAGGGTCGATGTAAACACAATGCCAACAATAATTATTAAAACAGCCATGTTACATTACGTCATTAAACAGGATTTCTTTGTCTGCTTTCCAGTCTTTGATTTTGCACGGAATGCCCGTTCCGGGTACGGTCTTTTTCAGACCGTCCATCTGCCAGACGTTCCACGGGATGGTATCTGCGATGCAATCAAGAAAAATGAGCATGAAGCCGATTTCCAGCTTTTCAGCATCAAACCGATACCTAAAATTCTCGATCAGCGTCAGAAACAGGTTGCACCTTGCCAGCAAGAGATTGTCCCCTTGCCATTCATAGCCGTATGTCGATGCGTAGGCATTGATTGCCCAGCACATCCACATATCGTAGTCATGGAACTGCTCTGCCAGAACATTCAGCTTCCTATCCAGCAGACCGATTCTGTCTGGCACGGCAATCATCTGCCCTGTTGTGGTATCGTATCGACTTGTGAGGAACGGCGCTTCTCCACAGGTGACTTCAAGGCAAGTCTTGTTGATGTATTCCTTCCAGTCCTCGCCCTTCAGGTCGTTTTCGGCAACGTCTGTCATCTTCTTGCAAACCCAAGTCGGCGTAAACACCTCTGCTTTCTTGCTGGTTCGCTTTTTCTGGTCTGCAAGCCGTTTCTGCACACGAGGAACAAGCTGAACCTTGTCCAGCTGTTCCAGTGTGATTTCATCTGCAAAGCCAACGCCCAGTTCAGTCGGCGGGTCTGTCGCCCAGATGATGTTCTTTCCTGTCGTGTGGTCTTGCAAGAGGACAGGAAGGAACGTGCGTAGGCAGGGGTCGGAGAAGTCAATCAACTGGGTCATGGGTGTATACATTGGGGCTGTTTCATTCTTTGATTTCTTTCCCATTCCATTTCTCTCCAAAAGACGTTTATGCGTTTTTTCTGTTCGATTTGTGACAGCCGAAAGCCCTCTGACTGCCTACATTTTGTGATGCCAACAATGCGGCTTGCATAGTGCTTCGGGCAGCAACGCTTGCCGGGAATTGGCGGTTCATCACAATAGGCACATAGGCCAAGTGTTTTTCTATAAGATTTCCCTTCTCTTTCCGTTTTTTGCTTTTCTTTTGTTCTGCATTCAATACAGGACTTAAATCCTTTTGAAACAGGACGTTTCATGCAAACGGGGCATATCCCTTGTTCTTTCAGCCTTTGACGTTTTTCGCGTTGACGCAATTTATGTTTTTGCAGATAATCGGATTTTTGCTTTTCTGTTCTGTTTGCATCATGTTTTTGATGACTTGCATAATTTTTTTCTAAACAAACAGCACATCTAACTCTTCCGGGTTGTGCATCATTAAGGCAAAACGGGCAAATTCCATGTGAAACGTACCAATGATACCTTTCACGCTTATCGGCATTTCTCCGTTTTCTTAATTCGTCTTTGCTTAGTTTCTCCAGAAAAATCACCTTGTTTCGCATTATCTACTATCCAGCCAATTCCGCATGGCTCAAGTTGGAATCCACATTTTTCAAGTACTTTCTTCGATTCTCCATCAATAAAATCAGGATGACCGCCAGCTTTTATTTCCTTGTAAATGCGGACAAGTTCTCGGAACGTGGCAAGAGATGGAGTTTGGAAGCCTCTCACTTTAATTCCATCAGTCCACGACATAATCATCTTGTACAGCTTTTCCGTCAGCTTTCCATCCTCTCCATCCATCAAAAAGATACGCTTGGCAACGATTGAACCGAAAAGTTGGATGTTTGCCCCAGAAATGACGATATTGACATTTATATTCATTCCACCACGGGCAATTTTCTAGATGGCAAATTATGTCAGCAGAAGAATCAATCTTTTCACCCTCGTCCGTCATGGAGCGGATAAAATCGCCGTTAGTCATCCTCGACCACCTCTTCTGTCACCTCTCTGTACTCTACGTCAATCCCCTTCGGCAAAGCCGTCTGGTACTTCTGAGCCAACTGTTCTGCGCTCTGGGCATCACCCAACGGCTGTTCAGGCGGTGCAACGGTGACTTCCACGTTGTCACGCATACCAAAGTAGTTCTTGGCTCGGAAAATCCACTCTGCCGGGTTCTCCTGACCGTACATACCGTTGTATGCCCACATGGACTGCATTTGCAGAATCAGCTTTAAGATGTACTTCTGCTGCAAGCTGTCGTCACGGCGTTTACCCGCCATAATCTGCTTCAGGCTCACCCATTCGATGCCCAGCACCAGTGCAATCCATTCGACCACAGGGGAGATTCTGGCTTCGATGCAAGCGTCAAAAAAGAAGTCAAGACGTTGCTGCACTTCAATCGGGTTGTTCATGTCCACGCTCGGAAGGTCACCAAAATACTTGGCTGCAATCATGCCGATGACCTTCTTGTCCTCTTCACCACCGATTCTCGACTGCAAATCGCCTGTATTCAGCATCTTAGACCTCGTGATCGCTAACTCCTGTTGTTCTTTCACCTTTTTACTCACCTGTGAGCGGATAGATTTCCGCTTGTTAAGCATCTGTTGTTTCTTTTTCTCTCGCTCTTTCTCACGCTTCGCAGCGGCTTCTTCTTTCGCCTTTTGCGCCCGCTTCTCTCGCTTTTTCTTTTCGGCTTCGGTCAGCGGCGGTCTGCCACGACCACGCTTCGGGGGTGTTGACATGTATCAGACCTCCTTGATGGGTTTCCAAACAGGGTATGCACATGGATGCTTTGCAACTTCATTCCACAGCCACTTATATGGATAACCTACGCAAGCGGACTTTGTGATCGGCCCGGCAATCGCCATCACATAGCCGTTTTCATCCGCATCTTCTTTATTAGGCGGTTGCTCGAATGTGCTTCTCCACAAGCCCTCAAACCCGATTTCGCTATAAGAACAGGTTTTGAAATAATGCGTAGCCATTCCAAGTTCTTGCTCAATATCGCTACGGATGCTCTTGTCATCCTCGTCCGCTTCGGTTTCGAGAACAAGGTAAATCCGCTTTTTCATGCTCTCACCTCTTCATCTTTGTTTCGATGTTGTTCAGATTCCTTGCAATCCACCAGACGGAGCAGCAGTTGTCTAACTGTAGCCACCATGCGCACTTCTCTTTTTCGCATACGCACCGACCAAGCGGATTGCTGGTCATCTTCATTGGACAGTAAAGTTCGTTTTCCATGATTTTTCTTAGCCCTCCAACTGGAGATGAGCGTTTACCATCTTAACGGGAAAAAGCTCATCTATCTGCAAAAACTCTCCGCTTTTTAAGCTGACACCTCCAGACAATTTACTTACCGAAAGGTTCACGTTAGCTTTTACGAGAATTTCGCCGCTTATCTCAAACACATCTCCATATTCCAGACACCCAAAATTGATTTCTTTTCTCTCAATGTCACAAATTTTCATCATTTCCACCCCATCACAACAGCCGTACAAACGACTAGACACACGTTGATGAACAGCCAGACGAGCATTGCCTGACGTTTCTCGAACAGGTTGTCTGCCATGTTTTTAATTGTCCGTTCGGACTGAACCACCACCGCCAGCAGGACTAGGCAGACCAGCCAGCGAGTTGCAAAATCAAACATTGTTACCTCCACCTAACATCCTCTATGATGTTTGGATTTTCGTGCGATTGAAACTCATATAGACTGCATATGGTTTTCTTTCCGCAAATCGGACAAATAGGAGTTTCCCCATTATCTGCCATCGCAGTTGCAACGCGTGCATCACACACAGAAATGGCAGTATTGCAGAAGTAACAAGTGAACGTTGCTCTTTTAATACGGCAATACTTTGAATTTATTGAAGTGATTTCCGAAATAGTTTCTACCGAAAATATTGCCATCAGCTCCACCTTTCTCTCAGCTCTTTTTCGACCTGTTCTGACTTTGCGGTGATGTAATCTGCGAACTCGTCAGGGGCCATGTCCTCTTCTTTGAACTTTCCGACCATCTCCCAGTAACTGTCACCAATGCGGATGATTTTTTGCACTTATTCATCGGTCAGGTCTGCATCGCACCGAAGGTTCTGAATCAGTGCGCCCCATGTGGCGGCGATGCCATCCAGAGCCATGCGGAAGCCGTACAACTGGTTCTGCCGTGCGATTTTGCGGAGGTTGGCTGACATCGCCTATTTGCCAGACGATGGGCGGTTTCCATGCTTATTCATCCGACTGCTCACTTCTGTTCTCCTTTCAGCCAGTCATTCAGCTTTGCCATACAAGAGGGGCAAAGAAACGGTTCGTCATAGCAATCGCAACTCCAGTAGTCCCATGCGTCATGCACGTTCTTGTCAACCAGAATCACGGCATTGGGTTTATGCCTCCCCATCTCATCGGGCGGTTCAGGGTTAAACACTTCTCCGCATCGGTCACACTTAAAACAAATCATGTTCTCTCCAATCTCTTTAGCAGCCCATCAACGTCATACCGCCAATGGACACGCAGCCTTTTCGCTTTGACCTCTATCCCTTCTTGCTCTGCCCACTGCCAAGGGATGCTCTTTCGGCTTTCGTTGTAACGAAACGCCAGAACCTTGCTGGCAGGAATTGCAAAGGTGCGGTTGACCGCTCTGTAATTGACTATCACATGGGCGGTCTGACCGCCGTACCCCATTGCTTCCACCATATCAGTGATGTGTTTTTCCTTGCGGTATTTGCACTTTGCCTTGTCGTACTTGCCGAACACTTTTTCCAGAGGGATAGAGGGCGTTTCGATGGTTTTCAGCTCAAACAAGTGGTTCATCGGGTATCGGTACACAAGGAAGTCGCAGATGTTGTCGATGGAAAAGGACAGGTTCTCGTTGCCGCCGTAGTAGGTGGCAGCACTGTCTTTCAGGCGGTAGCACCACGCATCGAACGGGACGGATGCCTTGAAGTCTGATTCAAACTGCTTGCCGGTGTTCATAAATTAGCCCGTCCATCGTTTTCTTCTCCATGTGTATGGATAAACATAAAGCATTCCTCTCTTAATCATTCTTTCTGTCATCTGTTTTGCCAGCTCAAGTGATGATGCTCTGGGCGCAAAAATCTGTTCCGGGTATTTGATTTCCACCATCAATCCGTTTCGGATAATAGATTTTTCGCACGGATACTTGTAACCGTCTTTCAGGATATAGCCGACCATCTTCTTACCGCTATGTGGTTTGAACCCATACCAAATGCAAGAAAGCGGACTACTTTCAAACGGAACCAAAATCTGTTTATTTGAATCAAATCTGCAATGGCTGTTCAAAACAGAAGCGATGTGTTTCATCGTTTTCTTCGATGGATTTTTCATCCTCGTTCACCTCTAAATTCACTTCCGAGAAACCGTTTCTTGCCTTTTTCCCGGTGCTTGTCCTCATAATCACGGTGGTTCACGCTCTGGCTGTGGTTCAGCTCATACACGAATGCCTTGCGTTCCTCGAAGTCTTTCTTTTCTGCCTTATACTTATCGCAAGTGTCGTGACAGGCTTGGTGGCGTGATGTGCAGCTTTGCAACAAGTAATCATTCTTCGCCAAATCTCCTTTTTGTTACAGCCATCGGGAACTCTTCGATTTCACTTGCCCAGCGTGCTGTTCCCTTGCCGTATGCTCTTTGCCAGACCAGAGGGAAACCGCCCAGACCATCGAACAAGCTTCCCAGTGTAGGTTTTTCTTTCAGGTAAGGGCGCATCCTCTGCACCAACCAAAACCATTGTGGCAAAGCGATCGAGTTGCCCAGAGCCTTGTACCGTGGGCTGTCAGCGTATTTATGCTTCTTTCCTTTGCTATCTGTCCAGTCGCCAATGTTGGTGTAATCGTCAGGGTAGCCTTGTAACCGTTCGCATTCAACAGGGGTCAGGCGGCGAACAATCCAACGGATGGCTTTCTCTGCAATCAGGTATTCGCTTCCATTGCCGATGTTCCCGGATTTTGCTTTCAAGGTTGAGCATTTGTCACTTTCCTTGTAGTGGCTGAAAGACTGTTCGTTGAAGGTCTTGCGTTCGATTGCGATAGCCGTGTAGTCTGTGATTCTGTTTTCGTGGTCCCCAGTAATGGTCGGGGCTGTCTCTCCGTTTCCGTTTCCCCGCGCATCGAAAACTTTGCATCTGACCAGCATATCATTGTAGGCGTCCTGCCCATTGTAGCTTCCAGCGTGAGCGCCGGGCGAAAGAGTTCCCGTTTTGTCCTGAATCGGCATTGGCTGAACGATGGCAAGTCCGCCCTGATTCTTTGTTGGGTTTGCGTCAGAACAATCAAGCGTTTTGCTTACGCTTGTTTCGTTGAACCCACTGTGCGGATTTGGCGACTTCATGCTGTTGCTTGACAACGGATTTATGGAATACGCAACCGCGTGGCGGTCAACCGTGTTCACGGTAAAGGCCTTGCTTTCCTTCACGCCTGTTCCATTCTGGTATGTCGTTCGGTCAACCGTGTTTCCGCCGATGCAGTACGTCGGCTCCGAAATCAGTTGGAAGAGGGTTTGGTCTTGGAGCGTCGATAGCGTCCCGACTTTTTCTGTTTGCACAAGTGCGCCCTTTCCGCCGCCTGCGCATCCTGAACGGATTTTAAGAGTATACGCAGCTGCTTCGCTGCCTTCTCCTCCAACCGTTCTTTTCTCTCGTTCAGGGCCGTCAGTTTCTCCCGTCTTATCCGTTTCTGTTCTTCTGCAATCAGCATCTCCATCGCCTTTGCAGCTGTGCCCGGTTCCCACCACTCGATCATTCCCAGAAGGGCAGTTTGCAGCAAGTCCGGCAATTTCTTTCCACGCCGGGATGCACGGATCAGGATTCCCCGGCAGGCTTTCGCGCTCAAATAGTATTTCTCCTGCGCGTTGACCTCCAAAATCTGCGACAAGAGCGATACGTTTTCTTCTCTGGGGCACTCCCCAATATTGAGCGTCAAGCTGTCGCCAAGCCAAGCTCCATCCGTTTCCGGCAATTGCTCCGGCTTTGTTCCATCTGCCCCCCTTCGGAGGTCTAGGAATTGAAGCGTCTGGTTGTTCCACGCGGGCAAGTTCTTCCAGCACGGCTCTGAAATCTTCTCCACCGTTGGAGCTGAATGCTCCGGGTACGTTTTCCCAAACAGCGAAAGTTGGATGCAGTCCATTTGTGCTTGACCTCATTTCTTTTATGATCCGAACCGCTTCCATGAACAACCCGGAGCGTTCTCCCGCAAGTCCTGCCCTGCGTCCAGCAATGGACAAATCCTGACACGGGCTTCCGAACGTGATGCAGTCCACAGGCTCTATCTTGTCGCCGTGAATCTTTGTGATGTCGCCCAAGTGTTTCATCTTTCCAAACGCCCGTCCAGCCAGATAGCACAGCTCTTATATAAGGTAGGCGGTCAAGACGAAGGAACTTCTTCGCAGATGGTTTCGAGTTCTTCAACATCTGCTGGCTCAAAAACAAGAGATGCGCCTTCGCATTCATATTTTTTCGCTTCCCAATCCATTTTGAATTTTTCAAAATCGTTCTTGTATCGGGGGAATGGATGCATTTGCTCTGCGTAATAAACGCCCATCATAACTTTTTCGTCATCTTCTGGCTTCCAGCTTTCGAGATGGTAGCTTTCGTGGTTGTCGTATTCCCAAAGGGACAGTTCAACAATCAATCCAGAAAAAGCATCGTACATCTGTTGGAGACTTTCAAAATCCCGATAAACCAGCCCTTGCCCCTTGTGGGATTCTTTGATTTGTTCGATGCTTTTCCCGCCAGTTTTCAGGCGGCATCTAACTACTTTCGGACGGTAAAACATAGCGTTCCTTTCTCGCCTTTGTCCCGGTAGCGTAACCGTTAGTCAAAAGGGAAATCAGAACTGTCGTCAATCACAGAGAAGTCATCGTTCCCGCCCTGCGCGTAACCGGAGCCAGACCCACCAGTCAGCGTTTTCTTCGGTCTGACCTCATAATCGCCGGAACGAATCTTATCCACGCTTGTAAAGCGGTCAACGACCAGCTTCGTCTTGACGTTGACATCGTTGCCCATGTACTCTTCCTCACGGAGAACCACGCCGACCAGCTTGCCACGCAGGGTCTTTTCATCGTTGTTGAACTTGTAACCGGGGTTGGACTGCTCCACAGCGGTGATGAAGCCCTTGAAGAACGGCAGCGCCTTTTCCTTGTAGCTCTTGATGGTCTTGCCACCCCATGCCCATTCACCCGGATTCAGCTTGCCGCGCTCGATAAGGGAAGTGGTCTGCTCACGCCAGTAACCCTTGAACTCGCCCTCTGCGACTTCCCACTCGATGTTCAGGCGCTCCTTTGCGGGTTCGTCCGTTGCCTTGCAGATACCGGCAACATAGCCGCCAACAGGCAGGTCACGGCGTTCGGTGGCTTCCTGTACGTCATTCCAGTTGATGTTCTTCATCTGTTACTCTCCTTTGTTATCCGGCTGAACCGGGATGTTGTAATACTCACGGATGGTTTTGTCTACGGCAGCGAGGTCGTTCTCGATCAGTGCATCGTTGAACATCCCAAGAGGGGTTTTCACGGTGTCCATCCCATCATTGCGAGTGCTGAACAGGTATCGCCCATCCTGCACAACGGTTTTCAGGACAATGGTAAAGTACCCTTCCACACAGACCTTCTCGTCCAGCAACTTGCCGATGGTCTTGAACTTCTCGCCCCCGTCTCCGTCACGCTCGCTGTGGCCGAAAAAGTAGACCACCACATCGTCCGGCAGTTCCTTTGCCCGCATCAGCAAGGTGTTGAAGTTGGCTGCCATTTCGGTAAACTTTTGGTATCCAGCGACCTTTGCGTTCCGCATGAACTCGCCTGTCATAAGGTAGGTGGCATCGTCAATGACGATGGACTTACGTTTGGTGCTGTGGATTGCAGCATCAATCTTGCCGTAGTCGTTGGTGGTATAGGTTTTCATGTTGCTGCGGAACGGAAGCGGCTTGCCAAGTACATTGATGACCGCAACCTGTTCCAGGTCAAAGTTCCGAAGCGAAGCGGACTTACCGCTACCGGAGTGACCGTAGACCATTACTAATACTGCCATCAGTTGTTCTCCTTCCTTGCTTCTTTTCTCGCTTTACGGCAAGCCGGGCAACGCTTAGGCAATGCCATGTTATGCGATTCGAAGAAAATGCGTTCTGCACGAGTAATCTCGAACACTTTGCCGCAGTCACGGCACGTTTTCTCTATGCTCGTGTCCCTGTCCCAGGAAGCTCTTATTGCGGCATCTTCGACAGCAAACGCTTCATTAAGGCTGTCACGAAAACTCCTAACAAGCGTATGCTGCGGTGCGTGGCCGTTCTTGCGGAGCGTTTCTTCTAAATTGTTCCTTTTGCAACTTGTGCAAAGAGTTTCCGTGCTGTTTGGGAACACTGAAAAAGGCTTATTGCACTTTTCGCAGTGCTTGATTTCTTTCTTGTATTTACCCATTTTTCTTTCCTTTCTTCGGCTTCATTAGGCTTCATTGTTCTTACTTTGGCTTAACTTGGCTGTACAAAATCAACCAGCCATCAGTTCTGCCAGCTGCGAACGGAGGTCTTTCAATTCTGCTTCCCTGTCCTCGATTTCAGACTGCAAGTCCTTAATCTCAGCCATCCGGTCAGCTTCTTTGGCTTCTGCCATCTGCTCGTTTGTCATAAAATACGCGCCGTCCTCCGGCTCGTTTATTCCACCAAATCTGTCAAGGTTAATCATCTTTTGGTCTCCCTCTCTTACGTTCTTCTTTGATTTGCAACGCACTGTACCACTGGTCTTTGTCAATCTCGATGGTAGACCACCGGTGGTTACAAACAAGGCACTTTTTTCTGCGAACAATGCTGTCGTGGTCAGACCGGCTGTCAACCGTTGTGATGTTGTCACTACCGCACATCGGGCATTTCACTGGGCATCCCTCCACTCGTTGGTGTGGTGGGCAACACGCTTGATTTTCCGGCATTCTTGCTCGCTGCGTTCGTCCATCTCCTCGCTGACTGCCAACGCACACAGCAAGATAGCCGTTGCGAGAAGCCCGCAGGACACGATCACCCAGCCAAGCATCTGCGCTGTGGTCTGGAATCCTTGAATCGCATCACCGCATCCAACTGCTGCGATAGCCGCGACCAGACCAAGCATGGAAAGCGCCATTCCTTTCAAAGTTTTCATTGGTTCTCCTTAGTTCAAAATGATGTCAAACATAAACGGTTTTCTTTCGTTTATCACGATTGTTGCGTTCAGAACCTGCGCTATCTTTGCAAGCGTTTCAGTTTTAACTCCAGTCTTGTACGGTTCTTTGTTCGGACTAGTGATGTTGTAAACTGTTTGCTCTGACAACCCGCTCCTGTGAATAAGCTCAAGAGCGCTCATGTTTCGCTTTTTAAGCGCTGCTTTCAGTGTCATCTGTTTTCTCCTTAACTTTTCACTGAATGCCCGAAAATCCAGATGGTTGCCATCAGAGCGCCAATGCCAATGATTGCACGCGTTGCGTTTACTCCAACCAGAAGGTCAATCCGGTGAATCAGCCAGAAGTTCAGAAGAAACGCTGCGAGAACCAGCGCTAAGAAGATTCCCCATATCAGGACGATTTCTACCAGTGCTTTCATCTTTGTCCTTTCTATTATGTATGTGTTCCAGCCGGTCTTTCTCCCGGCTGTGCCAGCGAATTTCCCGCTTTCCGTAGTACTTACCGTTCATAAGGTCAGCTCCCCTGTTGCAAGCATCTGCGACACCTCGCCGTAATGCTTCCCCAGCTTGTCCGCAAGGGCTTGTACTTCTCCGATAGACGGAAATGTCTTTTCCAGCTTCTTCTTTTCTTGCTGTTTGATTTTGTACACTGCCTTCGCGTTCAGGTTCGCCTTTGCGTTGTAGGCTTTCTTGGCACATCCATTGTGGTACTTCTGCGATGCTACTTTTTTCAGCATCGGCTTTCCGCAGTATGCGCAGAGCACTTTTTTCGGCTTGAATATAACGCCAGCCCTTTCATGTTCTTTATGTCGCTCCTTGTCAACCTTGCGCTTGCACTCGGAGCAGTACCGTCTTGTCGGTCTGACCACGCCAAGATACAGGCCGCAGCGCTCACAGTACTTTTCTTCCAATGCGACCACTCTCTTTCAGTCTGGCTTCTCTGTTATGCCGTTCAAAACACTGGTTGATGGACTTCTCCATCCACAGCACCTTGTTCGCATCGTTTCTGGATACGCCAGAAGCCATTGCAAGCTTTAGTCTACGCTTGTGGCTTTGTGCTTTACAAAATTTCATCACCAGCACTCACCAGCCTTTTTGGTGATGAAAGCGGGAACCTCCCTGCCGGTAGCCCGGCACAGGCATACGCATTTGGCAATCCAGAGTTTCCATTTGTCGTTTGAAAGCAGACAGAATCCCCATTCTCTGTTTTTAAGAGAATCTTGCAAGAACACCGAAACAGAAGTGGTGTAATCTAATTTTACTTTGACGCTCCATGTAATATCGTACCCATCCAAGCACAGCTGCGTCATAATCTTCATTGCTAGATTCTTCGCTTCGGCAAGTTCTTCTTCTGTCCACTTCAGCTTATCCGCTTCGTAGGCTTTGACCGCCTCGTCAATCGCGTTGTGCGCTTCGTCCGGGTACTCAAGGTCTACTTTCAGTGTCAAAATCTTTTCCACGCTCAGCCCTCCACTTTCCTGCTCTTCTCCGCCTTTAAGAAGAGATTAACGAAATAAACCTGACAGATACCCGTCACCTTCGGGGTCTTATTGATAGAAGTGTGCCCATCAGAATGCGCAATGGATGTTTCCTTGATTTCAAACAGGCGAAGTTCCATAGACTTCTGCGTTGGCATATTATAGTCTGTCCGCTTTCTGTCCTTAATCAGGTATCCGTTCTCACGCAGCCATGAAAACAAGCGGTTCTGCCCCATTTGGATGCCGTTCTGTGACAGCAGCTTTGCCATTTCACCAACAAGAATGCTCTGGCTGCTTGCGCTCACTGCGTCAGCAAAAACACCCTTCGGCGTAAGTTCTGCAATCTGCTTGTCCTTTTCTTCCAGCTCCTCATGCGCTGCGATCAGCGCAGTTGCAAGGAGCTGCGAGCGAGTGAGCTGCGGTTGGTCAGCCAGCTTCTTTTCCATCTCGTTGAACACTGCAATGTACTTCAGTTTCCATTCGAGAGCAGCCTTGCCGGTAAAGCCCATAGCCAGCAGGGTGAAGCCGTCACGGTTCATGAGATAAGCCCTCTGTTCCCTTCCGTAGCTGTCAGGCGCTGTTGTTTCGAAGAACATCTCCCCAAAATTGGGGACATCTTTTTTCATTGCGTCAATGTCACGCATAACGTGGTCGTGACGTTTTTCGAAGTTGTCTGCAATCTGGCGACTAGATGCTACTGGCTCGCCGCTTTGCATAGATAAGACAATGTCGCTCATTTTCCCTCTCTTTCATTCAAAAGCTCTTCCAGAGCTTCTTTCACCTTAGCTTCCGCATTTTTAGGCTCACGCTTACCGTTCAGGATTTTTCCCAAGTATTCCGGTGCGCATCCCATTTTTGCAGCAAGCTCTCTGATTTCGATGCTGTTAACGTGAAGTGTTCCCACAACATCGCCTGTCCACTTAGGAAGCAAATTTTTTCTCCTTTCTTGTTCTAGTACTTGAACTTTTTGAAAGAATATGATAATATTATGGTGTCAAGCAAAAACATTATCGAACGTTCTTCTATTTGTTCAAAGTCTTTAATTTGTTCTACCGATTGAACCCGGTAACCTTATTAAAGCACAAGTAGTAGAACTTTTCAAGTGTTTTTGTTCAAGTGGTAGAACTTTGTCATCTTGTACAAGCACTGGGGGTAAGTTTTGTGTTTTTTGACAATTTCGTAAAACTATGCGAAGAAAAGGAAGTAAAGCCATCTCGCGCTTTAACTGATGCAGGCGTTCCAAGATCTGCTTATAGCTATTGGAGAAGGGAAGCTGGCATCGGGAACGATGCAAAGCCGACAAACCAAAACGCCGTAAAGCTTGCTCAGTACTTTGGCGTTACTGTGGATTACCTTCTTACTGGCAACCAAAAAGAAAAACCGCCCCAGCAGCCGCAAAGCGAAGTTGACGCGGATATCAAATGGATTGAGCAGAAGTTGGTGGAGATGTCAAAAGAAAAGCGCGAAGCCTTGATGAAGCTTATCAAAACGATGTGAAGGGGATGCCAATGAAAGGAACGAGCTTAGATAAGGCAGTTTTCTTTGGCGGCATTGGACTGCTTGTTTTTTCTTGCAACTTGCATGGGACACCCAGCGCTATTGTTGGTCTCGCTGGAATTGTTCTTTGCTGTTACAAGTGGCAGGCCTGCTTTGGCACAAAAGCAGAAAGAAAAGCCAAAAAAGAAGCACAAAAAGTTCAAGCAGAAATGGAAGCGGCTCAGAAAAGAGAAGAAATTAGGGCTGCGCATAACCCTGTAAAAGCAAAAATTATCGTTTCCAACACTAGCAAAAAGGCAGGGAGCGCTGCCATCCGCACTGCCATTGGCAGTTCAATTGCTGGATTGCCCGGTGCCGTTTACGGTGCAGCATCCGCAAAATCTAAAACCAGCGTCACGTTTTATGTGACGTATGAAGATGGCCACAGCGGAACTGAAACCGTAAAATCTGATTCTAGCCGGTTCTTAAAACTTATGAAGGTCTGTGAAGATTGACCCGGTACAAATAAAACCCCTTGCGCCGGGCTTTCGGTAGCCTTATGCGCAAGGGGTTTTGTTATGCGTTATTTATTATTTCTTTAGCTGCCGGAATCTTTTCAGGATGTTCCAGCAGCCATGCAATAAATCGGTCAATCTTGGCTCTTTCTTGTTCACTCATTGTGGCATATCCTCCCGATCGGTAAGTGCAGATGTTCATTTGATACGATTATACATCATCAAGTTGTCAAGTCAATGTATTTTGAACAACTTCGTAAAAATCGAACATTTTCTTCACATCCATTACTTCACATCAGGAAAGCCAAAAATTGCAATGACAATGATTAAGAACCACGTTAAGTTTAAGTTACCCTTTGCTTTGTAACATTCCGTTGAGCATGGAACGAAAAGGGTTTTCAGGCAACTTGTCCAGAACATCTGCTTTGACAAGCGCGTTTGTGCTGATGCTGTGCGAAACATTGTTTAGCTGCACAATGGCATCGTCCAAGTCTTTTACGGTTGCTCCACGCCGTTCCATTGACTGGAGGAAAGTTTTCACTTCTTCAAGAACGACAGGGTTCTCGGCTTTATAGAATCCATTCGTAAAGTCCATCTTCTTCTCCTTTCACAGTTCCACAAGCTGCCCGTCAATGCGTTCGATGTTGTCTGCCGGGTCTCGCCCATCGTCTAAGGCGGCTACGGCGCGTTCCAGAACGTTTTTTGCTTCTTCATAAGCAGACTTATCAGCATCGTTGTTTGCAAGGTTGTAGACCAGTTTTAAAGCGGTCTGGCGGGCATAGGGAATGAGCATGGTATCAATCTGGTTCATACACTAACCCTCCCACGGTTTCGGCGTTTTGTTTTCGTTCGGTTCAGATGCGGGCATTCCGTCAATGATAATCATGTTGTTACCTCCTGTTTTGATTGTTTTTTCGATGGTACAGTTATAACACAGGCTGCTGTTGGTTCTCCATAGCAGCTTTTTCCATTTTTTGGCTTGTCGAATCCGGCAGTTTTGTCTGATTTTGTTGAAAGGGTGAGAATTTATGGATGAATATTTAGTAAGAACAGCTAAAGCATTAGAGATAGCTCGAATGCGTTCCGGCTTGAGCCAGCAGAAGTTGGCGGCAAGAATGGGCGTGAATCGTGGCACGATAGCGAATTGGGAGCAAGGCCTGGCAGCTATCTCCCTGCCGATGGCTATGCGCTGGTTCACTTGCTGCGGCGTATCGGCGGCTCGATACATAGACGCTTGCATTCACCCAGGGCTACTGGAGCATCTGGAAGATGACCTTTCCGATTTGGAGAAACGGCGAATTCTCATAGATGCTATGATGGAGTGCTCTTCCTATGAGATAGAAGCTTTGCTGTACATCAGGTACGGAGATCACGGCTCAGACCACATCGGCGTGTTGACGGAGATTCTGGCAAACCTCCATACGCCGCTCAAGGACAGGGTCGCTGTCTGCCGGATGGTGTCTGGTAGCTATGAGATGGCGCAGGCTACCGGAACAGACCCAGACCAGAACGGAACCGCCCCAAAGATGGAAATTCTCTATCAGGCGCAGGACGCTGGAACAGAAGCGGCTATGAAGTCCAACGATTCATATACCGTGAATCCAAATAACATAAGCGGTTGATTGTCGAATTATCGCAGTTTTTGAAGAACATTTTGTATGCGTTCATCCACTTTTTGTACACCTATCGGGCAAATTTACCTTGTCATTCCGTCCCCCATAGTCTGTTAATCGACAACATTCGCGCGGAATAAATAACGAGTTATCGTTAATCTGTTGTTTGTGCTTGGTCGGCTTGTCAATCTGTCCCCCATAGCATTGAATTAAAAGTTTTTCATCCACTTTTTGTACACGTTAGGTAAATCTAACCGTTAAGCATTTCAACCTTTCGGATGTTAAACATCTGTTTATTTGGCGATATTTGCTTTGTGTTTTCCACTTTTTAAGAGAGAAAGAAAAGATTTTGTGGAAAATTTTCTTCTTCTGCTGTTAGTAGAAGTTATTTTATAATCTTGTTAATAGTCTTGTTTTATATAATGTAAAGAGGTGTACAAAAAATGGATATAGGTGTACAGATTGTGGAAATAGGTGTACGAAATGTGGATAGTTAGGTGTACAAGAAGTGGAAATAGGTGTACACTTGCTATTGATTTGTACACCTATCTGTGATATACTCTTATACGAGAGGAGGCGTGATAAGAGTGTCTGATATTAAAGGCGGGAACTTGGTCGAAAAGAGCCGACAGCTTGTTTGGGCAAAGTTCACTGATTATACAGCAGGAGAACTACGGTTACTTGAAGTGTATCTTAGCCGCATCAATCCGAGAGACCCTGAAACTTCAACGGTTCAGTTTACGTTACAAGAGTATTGCGAGTTTTTGGGGTTGAAAATCAACTCTAGGAATTTGAAAGCACAGGTCAAGCATTTCATCGACAACTCCGTTGAAGTTCCTAGAGGTGACGGTTCAGGCTCGTTTGATTTGTATCCCCTGTTCAGTAGAGCAACTGTAAACTTTGAACCTAGTTTGATGAATATTACTGTGTCGTTATGTTGTAACCCGCTTCTGCAACCTGTTTTCTTCGACATTGCAGAGCGTGGATATGTCAAGTATCGCTTGCGCTACACAGCGAATATGAAATCGCAGTATAGCATTCTGCTGTATTCAATTCTCCGAGAGTTCATCGGACGTGGCGTGAGCCAGCCCGAAATTACGTTGGATAGATTAAGGGAACAGCTTGGTGCAAGAGAACCTAGCTATCAAGAGTTCAAGCATCTTAGGCGGCGTGTCATTGATATTGCGGTAGCTGAAATAAACGAAGTGTCAGACCTGTGCGTTGAATATGACAAGGTCATGAGAGGTCGCAATGCGGTTGCTGTGAAGTTCAATGTAGCTTTCAAGTCTAATGAGCCAGTCATAGACGTGGAAGCTAACGAGGTTGAAAGCGTAGAGCTAAAAGATGTTCCAAAGAGCCAACGACCTGCCAGAAAGCCCCGCAGCGGCGCATACGAGGATGTGGATTGGGCATCTATTGCGCCGGAGATGTCTAAAAGCCAGTGTATCTTGACCGCAAAGCTGGTGGCAAAGAGATTGCCGGAGAAGTATCCGAACATCAAGCCCAACAAGAAAAAAGAAGCTGTTGTGAACATCATTGAGAATGCATACAGGATTCTTGTCAGCGAGCGACTTGATAGGATTGAAAAAGACCCAGGCGCTTATATGTACTCAATTTTGAAAGAAGCAGACCTTGACGATTATGCTACGTTTGACGATAGCTTCTTAAAGTAGTCGGATGTAGCGCATTGAGCAGAACAGCAGACGATGCAGAAAGGAGCGAGAATGGGTTGGATTAGCGTAAAAGATAAGATGCCAGACAAGTACATTCAGATTATCATTTATGATAAAGTGATGGGTGTTACTTTCGGTTATTATGGTGACTTCAAAGGCAAAAAATGGTATACAGATGATGTGTTGACGGATGCGTTCTATGGAAACAATAGTGAAACGCAACTGATTGATGATAATGTGTTATATCATGTAACCCATTGGATGCCACTTCCTGATGAACCCGAAGAATAAAGAAAGAGCGATAAAATGGCAAAAGTTCAAAGTTCCGTTTTGTACAGAGAAGTGGCGAAATTGTTAAACGACTTTGATTGTAACAGAGTTGAGTTTTTCACCGTTGGGGACGGAATTGATACGCCAATTCATGTAATGGTCGGTTCTCGTGGACACGGTACTGTAGAACCAGACGAAGCAATTGAGGAAGGGAAGGCGCTAATTGAAGCTGGTAAGGCAGCAAAAAAATTTAAGTACAACGGTTATTTTGTAATGTGGGGAGAATAAAAATGGCAAAAATCATAGCTGTCGCCAACCAGAAGGGCGGCACAGGAAAGACTACCACAAGCACCTGTTTGGCTGGTGCATTGCAGCTGCTTGGCAAGAAGGTCTTGCTGGTGGACTGCGATGCCCAGTGCAACGCAACGGACACCTACGGCGCACAGACAGAGGACGTATGCACCCTGTTTGATGTGATGACCCGGCAAGGAACGGTCGAAGAAGGAATCCAGCACTGTGAAGCTGGTGACATTCTGCCGTCTGACAACGCATTGAAGGACATTGACGAGCAGCTTGTGCGGGATATGGGTAAGAACTTCCAGCTGCGAGAAGCCCTTGAAAGTGTGTCTGAGCAGTATGATTACATTGTGCTGGACACTCCCCCGCAGCTTGGTTTGATGCTTGTAAATGCGCTGATCGCATCGAATAGTGTCATTGTTCCGATGACCCCTGACCGCTACGCTGTGGCTGGTTTAAGTCAGCTTTCGCAGACAATCAATGATGTTAGGAGGTATTTTAACCAAAACCTGAAAATCGAAGGGTTACTTCTGAATAAGTTTGGGGGTCGGGAAGTCCTTTCGAAAGAAGCAATCGAAGCACTACCAGAAGCCGCAAAGCTTATGGGCACCAAAGTACTTGACACAAAAATTCGAATGTCAATGGGGATTAGAAAGGCGCAATCAGATCGTCACGGTCTGTTTATTGGAAATACGGCAAAATGCACGGGAGCAGAGGATTTCAAGGCGTTGGCGAAAAAAATTGTGGAGGGGGATGCAAAATGAGTAAAAAGATATGGCATAGTGCGAAGTATGACCCGCCGAAATCTAGTTCGTACCGTATGAACAAGGAAACGACTGATTTTTTGGTATATACTAAAGACGGGTTTTATCTTACAGCAAGACGTATTTATAACATACATGATAATGAGCATCAGTGGTTGGACTCCCAAACTGGTTATCATAAGCTCGATGTAGAATACTGGACGGAAGTACCGAAAGAGCCTTGCAAAGAAAACATAGCAACCATTCCGCTGAGTAAAGATGAATTGATGGAAATTGTAGAAAAAATCGATTCCGCAAGCGGAATCCCGGAAGAAATTCTTAAATTTCTGGGAATAGGTGGTAAGGAGGAGAAAGAGGAATGAAATCAACCAGCAAAAAATCAACGGGTCTGCTTGGCGGGTTTGATTTTCAGCCTATTTTTTCGGAACAAACATTAAGCCGAAGTGAGCCAAAGGAAGAAGAAGTAAGCCGAGCAAAGCCGAACGAAGCCGAACAAGCATCAATTAAGTCCAGTGAAGCCACAGACGGCCATGTACAGCCTAATGAAGCACTGTTAAGCAATATTAAGCCGAAGCAAGCTAAAGACAGCGAAACACAGCCAAACAATGCCGTAGTAAGCGAAAGTAAGCCAAAGAAGCTGAAACAGGCGAGGGAAGTTCAACGTCTTATCGAACAGGGCGATGTTCCCGGCGCACTTGCCGAAGCTGGCTTGACAAGGAAAAAAATCCCGATGCCGGAATCGCATCAGGGCGTTGCAAGCGGCGATGGCAAGCGTTCAAAGCGCATTACCATCCTTATGAGCGAGGAAGAGCGCAAGTACATCAACCGTGAAGCTAGACGGCATGGGATGACGATTGGACAGTTCGTGTACGCTCTGGCGGTTGCAGCGGCAGAGGGAAAGATTGAGTTGGAGGATTTCTTGGAGGATTGAGGTATGTCGTGAAACACGATATACCTGTAACCTGTATCTTCCGGTATTAGGTGTTGACTTTTAAGCACACAAATAGTATACTTAATGTGCGCTCAAAAGTGGAGGTGAACGCATGAGTGCAAAAATGGGAAGACCAAAGCTGGAAAACCCGAACAGTGTTCGCACAAGCGTCCGTTTGGACGTGAATACTGACAAACAGCTTTCGGATTATTGCGAAAAAAACGGCATTTCTAAGGGAGAAGCCGTTCGTGAAGCTGTCCAGCAATGGCTTGAACATCAAAAATAAAAAATCCCCTAAACTGTTCGTAACTTGGCGGTCACCGGCAGTTTAAGGAATTACACTCCATGCGATTATGGGTGATAAATCCATTATATCATCTTCATAGTTGCATTACAAGCAAGATTTTTGTGGTAAAGCCAATGAACATTCCAGCAACGAAAGAAGAGATTCTCGAAAATTTCAAGCAAAATAGCAACGGCCGTCCGCTCAACAAGGATGATTATGAGATTGCGGAAGCGTTATCTCGAATCACTTACAAGGCGTATGAGGTCGGAATGGAAGATGCTAAACAGTTGTATATGGAGGATATGATGGATAACAAGAGATGTAACGCACTTCACGTTTTTAAGAACAAGACCTTTGGTCAGCTCCGCACGATTGAAGAAGATGGTAAAATTCTTTTCTGTGCTTCTGACGTGGCAAAGGCACTTGGCTATACCAATGCACCGGATGCAGTAAAACGCCATTGTCGGTATACTGTAAAACGCAGTACACCTCACCCGCAAGCAAAAGATAAGATGATTGAAGTAACTTTCATCCCAGAGGGCGATGTTTACCGTCTTATCACCCACAGCAAGTTGCCCGGCGCAGAGAAGTTCGAGAGTTGGGTTTTCGATGATGTTCTTCCGTCTCTCCGCAAGAATGGCTATTACAGCCTTGCCCCGCAGGAGAACAAGCCCGACACGCAGGACGATGCAATCTTGCAAGTGCTGATGAAGAACACGGAAGTCCTACAAGCCATCGTTCAGCAAAACCAGCAGATTATGATTGCTCTTACCAACCTGTCTGTCAACGATGCAAAGCACACGATGGAGATTCAACCTTACACTTCCCATCAGGGGCAGAAGGGTGACGGCAAACGTAGCAAGCGAATCACAATTCTTATGAGCGACAGCGAGCGGACGTTCGTTACGAGAGAAGCACGCAAGCACGGATTCACGGCAGGGGAGTACATCTACAACCTGTCCGTTGCAGCATCGAAAGACCAGATTGACTTAGGATAACTCCGAAAAAAGCTAGAGGATAGAACAGGCAGATATCGCCCATCGTTAGGAGATGTGGGAATTGTCGCCCCACCTAGCTTTTTCAATAGTAAACCCCTGTGCGGTCATTACGACTACACAGGGGTTTTCGCTTTACTTATCAGCAATGCAATCCCAGTAGAGATATGCCTTGCCATCTGCGGCATCCGCGTCCTCAAGGAACGCCTTTGCCATGTCAGCGTAGAAGCCCGGAGTGTCAACGGACTGGCGTTTTGCGACCTGACAATAATCCGAGTACATCATGTTCATGACAGCCCAGAAATCGTTCGGGTCACAGTTGATATTGCGCTGTTTCGCAACGTCCTGCGTCTGTTCCAGCGTCCAGTGACAGCCCTTTGTGCCGTCAGCGTTCACCATGCTGTCGCACCATTCCTCTGCTTCGTCGTGGGTGAGGTGCTGGCGCGGCATCTTGATCGAGCGGCTGTCCGCACCGCCACGTTCGTACTGTCCAGACCGCTTGTCCCAGTCTCCGTTCTGCGAGAAGCCGATTTGCGGCATCTTGCGCCCATACTCTACGTCAGGGTAGCGGGGGATAGGGTAAGGGTCGATGTAGCGGTTTTCCTCCTGCGGATAGTAGGGATAGCGGTCGTTGCCGCCTTCCAGCTTGCGCAGACGGCGTTCCATCTCACGCTCCCTGCGGTCACGCTCTTCCTCAAGGCGGTCACGCTCCGGCTCACGGTCTTTGTCGTGGTCGCGGAGCATCATCATGCGGCGAAAATTGTTCTTGCCCATAATCTATACCTCCTTAAGAAATGGACGCGGGCGCACCAGCGTGGGAACGGCAGAAGCAGCCAAAATACTTGAACGTGCCTGTGCCAGTGGCAGACGTTGCAACGCGGGTAGCGTAGCGGGTGCGAGTGTGGATGCTTTCAGCGGTTGCCTGAGCGCAGTTGCAGTCGGTCAGAGGGTATGCGGTCGTTCCTGCACCGATGGTAATGACCACAGGAGCGTTGATGGTGGTCGTGTCCGGGATGCTCTGGGCAACTACGATGCAATACTTCTCTCCGTTCTGGTATGCGCCAGCAGGGATGTTGATGGTCAGCGTGTCATTGGCGAACGTCACCGCATCCGAGATGACCAGGTGCGGGCACAGACGGCAGCTTGTTTTGCAAGCCATAATGTTTTCCTCCTAAAAAATCAGGGGCAGAGGTGTCTTACCCCTGCCCCGATGGTTCACCCGGTGTTATCGGGGAGTGTGTTGGTTAGCAGCAGCCGCAGCAGTTCACGCCCAAGTTGGGATTTGCCACCTGATAAGCGGGAATCGGACGAGGATTGACCCGGTTCAGGATGGTATCAGTCTGCTGGGACATCACGGTGGTCAGAAGCGCATTCTGACGATCCTGAGAAGCGGCGAACTTGAGGTTCTGGTTCTCAGCGGTCAGAGTGGCAATCTTGTCCTGCGTGAAGTAGTCCATCATGCTGCGGAAGTTGGCGTTGCAGTTGTCCACGATGGTGCGGGCGTTGTCTGCGATAGCCTGACGGGTAGCGCAGTCCTCCGTTGCGATGGTGTACTTCAGGTCGCCGATGAGCTGCTTGTTCTCGCAGCAGCAAGATGCAAGCTGCGTGGCAAGTGCGGTCTGACCAGCCTGCCGAGCGTTGCCCTCCTGCATGATGGCAAGGCTGATGGCATTGTCGCCGTTGGACACGCTGCGTTCCAGACCGTTCACGAGCTGTGCGTTCTGGTAGCCAAGCTGACAGATGGCGCTGTTCACACCAGCAAAGCCGTTTGCGATGTTGGTGTTGACGCCATTCATCTGTGCCAGCTGGTCATAGCCCAGAGAGCAGATGCCGCTCTGGATTCCCGCCAGAGAGCGGGAGGTATCCTGCTGGTAGAAGCCCTCAGACAGAGCTGCACGAGTGTCTGCACCGCCCTGCCCGGTTGCGCCAGTGCCGACCAGATAGGGGATGTAGCTGTTCATGCCGTTGTCACCACCGTTGCGCCCGTTGCCGTAGTTGCCCCAGCCGAAGATGATAGCGAGGATGATGACAGCCCACAGACCTTCGTTGCCGAAGAACCCGCCGTTATTATTGCCGCCGTCCTGCCCAGCCAGATAGCCAGTTGCAAAATCGTCCATAACAAAACTCCTTTCAGTTTTGCGTTATGCTATCCCGCTACCGTGTGCAGCGGGCGAAGCCAAATCAAAGCGGTTTTTGTCAAGTCCGCAAAACTGAGAAGCGTTTCGCTTAGAGGGATGCGTTATCGGGGCAGCGTCAGATTCAGAACGCTTGCCAGCTGGTTCAGGTCGATGCCCCGCTCTTTGGCGAGGTTCTGCGCCATCGTTCGGAGCTGTGCTTCGTTCTTGCCCTGAATCAGGTTCAAGCCCTGCATGATAGGAGCATTCTGCCCGCTTAACTGCTGGATAAGACCCATCGGGTTTTGTCCGGCGCGAGCCAGATTTGCAAGCTGCATGATAGGGCTGTGAGTAATCATATCAAACGGAGAGGGCATCGCTTATTCTCCTTTCTTCGCTGCGGCAGTGGGCTTAGAAAAGCTCTTCTGCCACTTTTCCAGTTCATCCAGCCGATGCACAAGGGCGTTGTACTGATCAATAGGCACATACTGCTGTGTCGGTGCAGCGGTCTGCTGTGCCTGTTGTGCCTGCATCTGTCGCCATGCTTCCGGGCTGTAAAACTCTAACACGTCAGATTCACAAGTGTTTGGATTCAGACGTTTGCAGTAGATGACTCCACTACGCAAATCCGGGCAATACGTCCATCTTCCGTACAGGTCTGACGGTATTGCCAAAAATTCTTCCCTGCTAGAAACAGGTCTGCCGAGCAGCCAACCTCCATCTTGTGCCGACTGCTGAACAGGCTGCTGCCCATTCATCGGCTGCGGACGCTGCGGTTGTGCCTGTTGCATCTGCGTGTTCGGCAAAGAAGTGGCAAGCCCTACCGTGCCCATGCCGCCGTAAGGATTGACAGGCTGCTGTGGAACGTAAGGCGCTCCGGGTGTTGGATAATAACTCATAAAGCATCCCTCCTGATGCACCCAGTGTACCGCATCGGCAAAAAATGAAAGACAACGAACGTCAAACGAAGGACAAAAAAAGAAAAGCGCCCACGCGGAAAAATCCGCATGAGCGCTTAACTATTAAAGGACTTCTCATTGGAAGCAAAACTAAAATATCACGTTTCGGCTTGCAAGGCAAGGGTTTCGACAAAACTAGTGCAAATAAAACAAAATCCCCCACTTTGCCTACAAAGCACCCCGCGTGGAATGCAGGGCTTCGGCAAAGCAGGGGATTTCAGATATCCGCCCTCTTGTGCTTCTTCGAGAGGCCGGGTGGATTTGTTGATGTTATTTTACCACAATCAATCTGTTACGACAAGAACCAGTGCGGGGCCGTTGACGCTGACCGCTGCGTCCTGATAGGGCTCGACAACAGTCGTTTCCACGCCCTCGCGTTTGCGAAGCTCTGTAATAAGATTGGCGGTCGGAACATTTTCGAGGTTCACGGTGAGCTCCTTTCGTCTAGCTTTTCATCAATAACTTTCAGCCGGTAGCCTATCGCCGTCCGGCTGTAATGCGTCTGTGCTGCAATATCCGGCAGCGGAAGCCGCTCAACATACCGCAAAAGAGCTATCTTACGGTCTACCCTCCCAAGCGGTGCGCTTTTGATGGCGGCTGTCATCTGCTGTCGGTCAAGCCCTTGCAGCGCAACGGGCAGCACTACACGAGCCGCTGCCACAGGCGCCACCGAGCCAGAAAGGCTGCGGTAGCTGTCCGGCGTTACGCACCATATTGCCAATGCTGGCGAAACGGTGACATTTTGTCACCATTTTCGTGACGTGCCGAAATTGCTCTTGTGCGGCGAACATCTCGGTGACGTCACCGGGATGTTCGTATGTAGTGCTTGCCATGATATCCTCCTTACTGCTTTTGCAGTGCCGCTTTCATGCGGTCAAAGAAAAACTGGATGACCTTGCTCATAGTCTCTTCAGTAATAGCCCACGAGACCAGCTTGCCCCATTTGCTGTTGTCCAGATAGTGGCGCAGCATCTTGACGCACCACGCCTTACGCTCTGCACCACGCTTGGTGCCCTGAATCTCGTGCTCTGCTTGGTCGATGAGGTCAAGCACCAGCGTCCTGACCGCTGCGCCGTAGCCCAGACGGATAAGCCCCAGTGCAAGCGAAACAGCGCCCACAACAATGAGCACCAGCGCCAGCCACGCGGGCAGGGGGGTGAGAATGGTATTAAGGATTGCTTCCATGATTGGTTACTCCTTTCAGCAGGTAATTGTTAATGTCGGTCTTGCTTTTTTGCATACCTTCGCGGTTATTGCCGGACAGTTGCGAATCCAAAAGGTTCTGCACGCCAACGAGAACAAGGCGCATTTCTTCATCGAGGCCGTCAAATCGCCGGAGGTCTCTTGCAAGGGCTTGTGTATGCTGGAGCTGCCCCTGTTCCAAGGTGCCGACGCGCTTGTCCAGCTCATCCAGCCGCTTGTTCTGCGCGTTGTCCGGCTCCTGTGCCTTCTTGATGTACTTATGGATGATTTCCAGCACCTTGTCGATCGTGATGGCAGCGGCGCACAGGCTGCCCAAGATGCCCAGCACCCACAGCAAAGCTTCTTTTTCGGTCATTTGCCCTCCCGAAGACGGGTCAGACCCTTCTTTGCGATGATTTTAGCGTAGTCCTTGTAGGGCACAGACAAGTCCACGCCGGAAATCTTGCCCGGTATCGCGTCCACAACACCGGGAATCTTGCCCTTGCTGGTGTACTGCCACAAGCCGAACGGCCAGCCCGGTTCAGGCTTCTTGCTGCGGTAGGCTGCCAGCCAAACGTCGTAAGGCTTCAGCGCAGCCCCGCCCATGTACAGGTTCTCACGGCCAAAGTACAGCCCGGTGTACAGCATGACATAAAAGCCCCAGCGCTCCACCGTGCCCAGCGCATGGGCGGCGATGTCGGTCAGGGTCTGCTTGTTGAGCGGCGCTTGCACATAGGTATCCTCAATGTCTACCGCCACCGGCAGCTGCACCGTTTTGCCGGTAAGCACCTTGCGCAACAGGGCAAGCTCTGCGTCAGCCTCTGCCGTGTTGACCGCCTTGCAGTAGTAGTACACGCCGCAGGGGATGCCAAGCCGCTGGCATTCGCGGTAATTGCGCTCAAAGGTTGGGTCGATGTACGGCTTGCTGGGCGCGTCTTTCGCGCTGTTGCCCAGTGCCCGCAGCATCACGCCGGAGACAAGGCCGCTTGCCTTGACCTTGTCCCAGTCGATGTTGCCCTGCCAGCGGGAAACGTCCATGATAGGTCTCATACTCTGCTCCTTAATATTTCTCGCCGGTGATCTCTTCGTATTCTTCTGCGGTCAGGCGCTGGGGCTTGCGCTGCACAAGGATGCGCAGCATAGCCTTAGACCAGCGGCCTGCCTCGTACTCGTCTTTCGCTTTGCCAAAGATCGCGCTGTGCTTATCACTCATGGCTCATGCCCTCCTTGTCTGCGGCCTCGTCCTCAATGGGCACATCGGCCAGAATGCACAGGAAATCTACCATAGACGCGATCTGTGCCAAATCCGCGTCCCGGTTCTCGTTTTCGGCGGCGGTCTTGATGCCGCCAGTGTTGCGAACAATTTTCATGTCGTTATCCCCTCCAGCAGAGTTTTAACGTATTGATCCATGCGCTGCAGCAGCTGCTGCGAGTTGCCTTTAGCGGCATGGGCTTTCCATGATCCATACTGCTCATACAGGGCAGATGCCGGTTTCTCTCCTGCCTTGATGAGCTGGGCAAGCCGAAACAGGCGCTTGCGCTCGGCCTTGACATTCTGCGGGTCAACGGTCATAACGACCTTGCCCGCCGGGGTCAAGCGGTAGATGAAACCTAGAAAACGGAATCCATCCTTTAGCCTGACGATCTTGGTCTTGGTCGGGTGCAGCTCCATGCCATCGGCAGCGTACCGGGCGCGGATCGCCTCCCGCCACTCCTCAAGCCGTGCCTTGTCGTGGTGGATGATGAGGCTATCATCCATAAAACGGACGTACTTTTTCGCCCGCAGGCGCTCCTTGATGTAGTGATCTATGGGGTCGGGCACCGAGATCCCGGCAAGCTGCACCATCTGGCTGCCCGGATTATAACCGGCCTCGCCGGTATATTGACGATCCAGCACCTCACGCACGCGGTTATGCACACTTGGCGGCAGATGCCGCTCAAAGCAGCGGTTTGCCACGTCATGGGGCATCGTGTCGTAATAGTGCCGGATATCTACCAACAGCACATAGCCATCAGCGCCGTGCTGCCGGTATTCGCGCTCCATCATGAGCTTGACCTGCTTGCGCGCCCAGTCGGTACCTTTGCCGGTCTGACAGGCCGCGTTTTGCCGGATGAAGCTCCGTGTCATTGCTGGATAAACAGCATTGTCGTTGAGAGAGCGCTGGTATACCCTATCCCGAAAGCCATTCGCAACCGCTGTGCGGGGCTTGGGATAGGTGATTCTAACTTTGATTGTTGGCCGTGCCTTGTATGTACCTGTCGCGAGCTCCTTTTGGAGTTTCAGGATCTCGTCCATCCGAAACAGGTGAAACCGTCCAACGCTTGCCTTGCGGCACACGCCTTTGGCGCACTTGCCCTCGGAATTATACAGGGCATCGAACCCGATTATTATTTCTTCTTCTTGCACTGATTTTTTCAGCTCTCCTCGCAAGGATCTGCCGGGTGATAGCGGTCAACACCCCGCAGGGTGGCCACGTCCGGCTGATATTGTTCGTCTGCCAGAGGACAGACATGGCACTCGGCTCCTTGCACGGCAGTTTTTGCCCGGCCTCTGCTATGCAGGGGCTTTTGTGGGCGTGCTGCCGTCCAATCCGGGGCGCAGCGATACGCGTTGATCGCGTTCCAGTTGTTGACGTTGCCGCTGGAGTTCACGTTGAAGGCATTGTTGCCGTTGCCACGATTCGCAGAGCGCAGCCGCACACTGCGGCCCATTAGCCTACAGCCATTTTTATGTCAAAGCGCTTTTGCACGCTTTGCATCACTCTCGTGCCAGTCCCGGCAACGCTGCCGGATATCGCGCACAGTGTTGCCCCAGAAAGAGCACCGTTTGCCAGAAAGGTGGTAGCTGGCTTTTGCCATGTCTATCTCCGCCAAAAGGACGGTGCACAGCCGGACGGCGTGCCTTTGAAGCTTAAAGCGCTCCTCTCTTTCGTTCGGCTTGTCCAGCCGGAGGTCGTTTGCTCCGAAGATATCAAAAAATATCCGGTCTGCCGTAGCGCGCAGTTGACCGGGAAGGCTTGCGTCAATTTCGAGGTCAAACACTTTCGCGTTTTTGGTGATCTGTCTGGTATACAGTGCCAGCTCACGCGCGTCAAGCGGCAGCGTGAATTTATTGTCCGGTATCTGGTCTTTGCGCATTGCCATGGGATAGCACTCACTTTCTCACCGGGCAAGGGATTGCCCGGTGATTATTTAACAAGATTGGTCATTTTGCAAGCCGGGGCGCAGCGATACGCGTAGATCGCGCCCCAGTTGCCGACGTAGCCGCTGGAGTTCACGCCGAAGGCAATGTTGCCGCCGCCACGAACCGCAGAGCGCAGCCGCACACTGCGGCCCACAGTGCGCTGTGCAAGGTCGCGGGTGATACGCAGCGGGTAGGTCTGCCACAGAGCCTGCGGGGTCTTTGCGCCGGTGCGCTCCTTCCAGTACGGCCAGTATGTACCCTCGCCACTGACCTGCGGAGAACAGTAGATCTCCTCCAGCGAGGGCAGGAAGATTTTGTCATAGGTCACCACAGCGCTGCCGTCATCGGTGACGGTGTTGCCGTAGGTCACGACCTTCACGCGGGTCAGCGCGTTCTTGAAGTCATCCGAGAAGCCAGCAAGGAAGCCGGGCACGGTGTCCGCCTGATCGGGCTTCATGTCCCATTCATCTTGCGGCTGCCACCACGCACCAGCGGGTGCATCGCTGTTGAGGTACTGGCGGTATGCGGACTTATACCACCGGTTATCGCCGTAGGCAACCGAATGCAAGCCGTTCAGTTTGCCGTTGGGCTTTGCAAGGAAGGAACCAAGATTTATGCCATCGACGCCAGCAGAGACGTTGCAGGTCTCCAGCAGCTCGGACTTATACTGATCCTTGTAGACGTAAACCTTCCAATTGGCAGGTGCAACGTCCGGTGCGTTATAGAAGCCGGTCATGCGTGCACCTGCGGGGGCATTTTTGGTCAAGGTAAAATTATAGGCACCGCCGTTTATGACGTTTGTGCCATAGGTAAAATCAAAAATGATGTTGTAAGTGCCAGCCACCAGACCGGCCTCCGGCACAACGTAGAAGGCCTGATATGCAGAAAACTGGATATCTTCCAGAGACGCGTAGTGCATCTGCAGTACCATTGCGGGTGCGGTGGTGCCGGTCTCACCCTCGGCGATATCGTCCGTCTTTACCACGTCCCACGGGCAGTCGTAGACTTTGCCGTCCTTTGCGGTGTAGGTGTTCACCAGCTGGGTGCCGACCGGAAAAACCGCCGGTGCGTTACCGGCAGCCACCACGGCCTTGATGCCGTTATAGTCCATCTCCTCCACCACGCCGGTCTGTGCCCGCGCGATCACGCCCAGCGAGCTGGACATACCCAGCAGGGCGGCAGTCATCTGGTCAAGCTTTCTGCCGTTGTCTTTTGCGGTCTGATCCAGATAGATAGGCTCCACCACCTCGGTGGCAGGTGCCTGCGTGCTAATTTCGTTTTCAGCCATGTGTTACTCCTTTCAGGATTTGCGGTATTTCATGCAGACTTTGCCGTCTACAACGACAAATCCGCAGGATTCGAGGGCTACGGTGCGCGTATCCAGTGCTTGCTCTGCCTGTTCCGCGCGGGTGGTTTCGGCGGTGATGGCGGCATCCAAGCGCTGCTCCTCGCCCTTGGCGCGGGATGCTTCAGCGGCAATCCCGTCCGCGTTCGCTTGTACTTCTGTTTTATCTGCTTTGCCAGCAAGCGCCGTGCTTGAATTACCTTCCAAGTCCACAATGCCGTCCTCGATGTGGTTTAGCTGCGAAGCGGAAAGCACTTCACCGTTTGCAAAGTTCTGCTTTTGATAGCTCATTGATAAGTTACCTCCTCTTCTTGTTTTTCAATCGGGGAGTAGACGAACTCTCCGTTAACATACAGATAATCGTAAAGGTTTCCATCCGGTAGCGCTTCAACCTCTACGCTTCCCGGCATGGACGCACCGTTAAAGAGAAGCGAAGCACTAAGAACACGGTTTGTTTTTTTGTCAATGTTTAGTGCAATCATAAAACGTCACCTCATTTAATGCCATAAGCTGCAATTGGAATCATATACTCATTAACAAGACGGTTGCCATATTTTTTGCCGCTTGAAATATCAGATGGAGTACTAGATGCCCCACTAAAGAATAAAAGCATTGCGTCTTGAAAAACAAAATATATTCGATTTTCGCCATTTTCTAATTCATTCCAAGCACTAAAAAGCCTTCTTGCGATTAAAGGCAACGATGAAGCGCCAAATGTAGGAGAACCACTTGCTGGAGCAACGGCAGAAGCGCTGTAATATACCTCAACCGATGAAGCATCATTTCTATGAGGGCATGGAATTGTATAAGTGATGTTTGGCATTCCAATTTTATACGTTTGACCGTCAACTTTAACGCTTTCCGATTTTGCTCCATTAAAAACAAACATAATTTGCGACCATGCATTATCTTTTAAGATGATATTTTGCGTCTGGAATGCAGAATCTTGGCTTGCGTTCTCCCAAATTTTGACCATGACCTGACCAGAAGCAAGATTTCCCGCTGTAATCGTATCCGCTTTGATTTCCGTTGCGGTAATCGTTCCGGCTTGAATCACCTTTGCGTTCAGACCATCAGCGGAAATGTCCTCAGTCGTTACTGCGCCCTTCAGGTTTATTTTGGACGCTTCGATTTGCACCGACTGTGCAGTCTGATTTATCGTGGAAGCGATATCGCCCTTGGAAACCTTTGTTTCAATCTTTTCGTTGGTAATTTTCAGTTGCGCGTCCGCGTAAGACTTTGCATTGCTTTCGGCTGCGGTTGCTTTGCTTGTAGCATCCGCAGCAGCGCTATCAATTGCGTCAGACTTTGCGGTCGCAAGTTCCTCTTTCGTAGCGCGCAGAACGATTTCGTTTGCGTTCTGACTGATTTTGGTTTCAGCGCTACTTACGCGCTCTCCAAGAGAGTTTACGCCAGAAAGTGCATTATCCGCAGCGCTCTGAGCGGTCGCAACTTCTTCTTTTGTTGCACGCAAGACAATAGCATCAGCATTTTGAGAAATCTTTGTTTCCGCTGCACCGATACGCGTAGAAACACCAGCCATGTCAGTTTGGTACGTTTCCTTTGTGACGCGGGATTCAATTGCAGCTTGCGTCTTTTCAAAATCGGAAGAATACTGCGTCTTGAACTGCGTCAAGTCGTTCTTGGTCTGGTTCGTCTGCGTGGCGGTCTGATTTATCTTTTCGAGGTTTGACCTGTCCGTTGCCGCCTGTTGGCTTGTAACACCGCTTGTAGACTGAGCATAGGAAGAACTTGTAACCGTTTCGCCAGCGCCGGAAATCGCTGTGTTGCAGTTTAAAGCAAGCGTAACGTTGGTGACAATGGTATCATGTACAACGCCGTCTTTGTCCTTGTAGCGTATCATGTCCAGTGGGAACAAATACGGTGCAGACTTGATAGTGGCGCTATATGGGCGGTAGGCAAACCCGCCGCGTGCAGTTTGCAGTTCCTTCAAAACGCCCTCGTAGGCGTTGGTCAGGAAACCGCAGTCACTTAGGTCAAGCGTGTAATCTGCTGTGCCAGACAGGTATGTGTTGCCCTTGCCATCGTCACAGGTGAAGCCGGTAATGGTGATGTCGTTCTCCAACATATCACTGGAATAGCGCTCACTTGCGGTAATGGTCACGCCGGTCTGTTCATACCATTTCAGCACAAGCCGTCCACTTCCATCCATGAACGCGCAAGTGCCGGTAAGCTGTGCGCACCATTGTAAAAGCTGGCGGTAGGTCAGCTTCTGGTTGGTATCCGGCAGACCGCCGATGCTGAAATAGTGGTTTGGCAACACCGAAACATCCGTTGCAAGCGTGACATTGCAGATGGAGCATATTTTCTGAATAAGCGCGTCAACATGGATAGGGAAGGTGAGCGCAGAAGCGTTCACCTCACGGTCAAACAAGACCATGTAGTCCAATGCAGAGATGCTTATAGTGCTTAGCTTTCTGGGCGGCGTGTCTACAATGAACAAACCACAGGGAACATACGCAACGTCTTGATCGGAAGATGCAGAGCCAAGAATCATACGTCCAAGAATGCCCTTGCCAAGCGTTGCACCCTCAAGGACGCTAGAAAGTTTGATACCGATTTTGACGTTCAGTACAGCGCCCTCGAAGGAGATGTCGTTGAACTTGCCATCGTAGTTTCGTAGTTTCAAGGACAGTTCAGACGCAACCGCAGAGCCGACTTCAATTTTGCTGTTGGTCACACAGTATCGGTCTATCTTCAGCCCGCCCTGAATGATATCTGCATCGGTGATGGTGAACGTCTTGCTGCCAGCGGTAACTTCAATAAGGGCAGTCTGTTTGTTGCCCTCGTTGAAGGATTTTATGATATCTTGCGATACATTGACCATCAGTGTGCAGCCCTTTCGATGATGTTAAAAGATATCCCTTCCCAGCGATTCATCCGCGAATTATACATCGGAACAGCACGGTCACCAACGTAGAACTCGCTGGTTTTCCAATCTCCAGCCATTGCGTCAAGATAGGTTACGTTGATGTATTCCGGGTTGAATGCTTTCAGGATAACAGCAGCTTCTTTTATCGTGGTGTACTTCCATTCCAGTTCCAGCTTGACGCACTGTCCAAGACGTTTCTTGTCCATCTTGTTATCCTCTGTACGTCCAGCATCGGATGCCGAAATGTCCTGTAACCGCCACTGATAAGAAGAGGGGCATTTAAGATACTGCCCATCCACGCTCCGAATCGGATTGTACTGGTCAAGTTCCATAAATGCCCCTCCTTTAAGTACCTACCGGGATAATTGTTTTGCCGTTGCGCTGGTTCGTTCTGTTCACTGCCTGATAGAAACTGGACACGTTGATCTCTGCGCTTCCTTCCTTCTCAAGCAGAGCCTGCAACAGCTCGTTCTGACGGCGCAGCAGCTGGTTCTGCCGCTCCATTGCAGCTTCAACACCTTCGCGGATGCCCTCAACAATCTGGTCGTTGTTGGCAACTGCTGTGTGACCACTCAGAGAGCCGACCATCTCTGCACCGGCTTCTCGGGCAATGAATAGCTGCCCGGCATCGGGGAAACCGCCATTGGCAAAGCCGAAAATGCCTTTAAAAAAATCAACTACGCCGCCTATGGCATTGCCAACCCAGTCAACGACACCGCCGAAAGCATCTCCGACCCATCCAAAAATATCACCAGCAAAGTTGCCAACGGCACCAAGAGCGGAAAGAATCGCACCCGGAATGTCACCGGTGACCGCTTTGAATATTGCCATTCCTCCGTTGAGCAAGGTCTTACCCCACTTCAAAGCGTCCCCACCCGAGCTAGAACCACTACCAGAACCAGAACTGCCACCAGAGCCATTTCCAGAGCCGATACCTAAGTTGGAGCCAAACTGTTTAAGAAAATTCAGACCAGATTTAAGGATGTCTCCCCAATTTGTGTCGAAAGCTTTAAAGATAAAGTCCGTAAGGGTCTTTACGCCTTTTTTGATGCCGAGAGATTCCCAAGCGTCAGAAAAGTCAATTCCAAGCTGGTTCAAGAATCGCTTTGAACTTTTCAGAATAGAATCCCAACTGTCAGAGAAAAATTTCCCAATGCCACTGTCTTTGTCAAACAAATCGCTGAAGAAGGATTTCAGCCCACCATACGCCTGTTTCAAGGCGGGAACTTGGTCGATGACTTCACCGACTTTGTCTTTCAGATTGTTGAAGGTGGTAATAACATTTTTCACGCTGTCGATGGTATCAGACACGTTCTTGATAGCAGTGGAAACCTTAGTAAAGACAAGGTAGATACCCTCAAACGCTTTTTGGATGGCAAGACCGGCAGCGCCAAAGAAGCCGTTGTACTGGTACTCGTTTTCAATCTCCGCAACGCTCTTCTTTACGAAAGACCGGATATCAGAGACCGCACTCACAAAACCATCATGCGTGTTCAAGATAGACTTCGATGCAGCGGTAAGAGCATCAATAGAAGATTTGAAGCCGTTGGAGATGTCTTTGCCCGCCTTAGTAACAGCATTGATGCCCTCTGTGAAATCGCCCAAGTCGGTTTTCATCTTCTTGAACCAACTACCAAAGCTATCGTTTGTGGTACGCATCGTGCGTTTCAGCGCGTTTGCGGTTTCCATCATGGACTTACCGCTTGCGTCAACGGAAAGGCTGATAGAGCCACCGCGCAGACCGTAGTTCTCATCTGCCAGCTGAGAGCCGATGTTCTTTACCGCGTTAGACACGGACTGGATGGCGTTCACCGCAAGGTCTTTGGCAGCGGAGATGCCATTGGCAAGGCCTTCTACAATGTAACCGCCATAGCCCTTGAAAACTTTGGAAGGGGAGTGGATGCCAAGTTCAGTCTGTGCTTCTTCTTGGATTCCGTCCGTTACAACCTTGACAGCATCATCCGCAACGCTCTTTTTGCCAACGATGCCTTTTGTGATGCCATCTATGATGTTTTTGCCAACGTTAACAGGATTGAACTTGGAGATTTTCTCGATTAACTTCCCAAACCACTTCACGGCTTCTTTAATTCCGTTGATAACGTCAGCAATCAGAAGGATGAACTTTTCTGCAAAATTTCCGTTCGCTGCAATTGCCAACCGGTCAGCTTCATCAACGCCACTTGTAATCCAACCAACAAAAACGCCTATATTGTGGATTGTTTGGGCAATGCCCATCACAAAGTTTTCAATGAAGTTGCCATTCATCTGCAAATCCAAGCGGTCTGTTTCGGAAACTCCGTTTTTAATCCAACCAACAAAGATTGCAATATCGTTAATGATGTTCCCAATCGCGGTAACGGCAGCAGCCGCAAAGTTTGCAACGCTTTCGCCAATAGACTTGAAGGAATTGAACCAGTCGGTTTCCATTCCAAAGGCAGTTTTCTGGTTTTCACTTCCAAGCCCGCGAACGGCTACGGAAATAGCTTCAAAGCCTATAACAGCAAGACCCGCAACAGGATGACCGGATACGATAAGCCCGATGCCAGCAAGCGTTGTAACTAAATCCCAAACGTCAAGGTCGAGCTTCTTCACAACTTTTGAAATGGAATCAAACGCGGAAGCGATTCCTTCCTGCCAGCTTTCAGGGAGCAAATTCAGGATAGATTGGCCAAGATTGGAAAGAGATTCTTTCAGGTATTCAATGGATTCTCCGAGTTTCCCATCGGTAAGTGATATGTTCCAACCCTGTTTGAATCCTTCCGCTACGAGGTAGACAAGCGTCCTTACACGCTCAAGACCTTTTCGGAATTTCTCACTATTCTGATAAAGGCTTACAAACCTTGCAACGATAATTCCAACGGCAACCGCAGCTGCCATTATCGGGTTTTTCCAAAGCTTCAAGACTGCTTCGATCAAAGAGCCTTCGCCTTTGATTTTCTCAAGAGCGGTAAGAACTGAGTTGCTAATTGCCCATGTTGCAAAACCGGCTGCAATTCCAGAGATAAGCGGAAGCAGCTTTTCAAGTTTTGCCTTGATTTCATCAACGGAAGAACCAACGTAGTTCTTGAACATATCGTAGCCGGACAGGTCTACATCACCTAAGATGTTGCCAGCAGCGCCAGCACCAGAGCCGGAACCACCGGAAGAGCCATTGTCCTTCTGGATAACGTTCAGTTCATCAAAGCCCATGATGTAGTTCTTGAACGCCTTTGCTGCTTTGCCGGTCGCTTTGGTGGTATTGTCCATCGCATCCGTGACGCCACCAACAGCATCGCTTGCGCTGCTGAAATCCGGGAACTCCACCTTGACGCCCATTAACGATGCGATGCCGGTCACAAGTTCTTTGACTAGCTCAACGGCAGCGATCAGCGGGGGGAGAATGGATTTCAGGGCAGGGTAGAGCAAAGAACCAACGGCGCGAGCCAGACTATTCAGCTGTGCCTGCAAAATGCGAATCATGTTCGCAGGGCTAGACAAAGTGCGGGCGAAGTCTCCCTGTGCATCGGTGGTCTGCTTCATGATGGCAATGTACCGCAGAACAGCCTTATCAGCCTGAGACAGGGTAGAAACGCTCTGCGAATAGCCAAGATTAAGCAGTTCCTGCTGCAACCGTGCGTTAGAAATATCGACACCCAGACGGCGAATCGGTTCAAGTTCGCCGGAGATAGCCGCCTGAATCTTCGTAAAGGATTCTGCAACAGGGATATTCTTCAAAGAAGCGAGGTCATAGCCAAGCTGCGTCAGGTTTTTCGACAGCACATACGCCTTGTCGCTTGCCAAGCCAAACGAGGTAGTCAGACCCTGAATCGTTGCCATGTTGTTCATGGCTTCGGTGGGGTCGATGCCAAGCAGGGTCTCCATCTTGTTGATGAACGCGCTTGCTTCGCCGGTCAGTCCCTTCATGGACACACCGAACAGGTTTGCAGCTTCGTAGTAGCTGTTAAATTTTTCCGCTGCGTTGCCAAGATAGGTGGCAATGGCTTTCAGCGAGACAAGCTTTGCCGCAGACCGCATGAAGCCATTCAACTGGCCGGAAAGGCTCATGTAGCTTTTTTTCTGCCGTTCGTTGGCAGCGGTCACACGGTTAGCCTGTGTCACAACCTTACTCAACTGCGGCGGTAGCTTTGCAAAAGCGTTGCCCACCTTGTCAAGCTGAGATGCAAGAGGAGTAAGAGCGGCGGATATCTTCTGGCAAGAACTCGCGAAAGAATCAAGGTCAGTCGCTTTCAGCTTGTCGGTCAGGTCGGGCACAGTACCAATCGCCTTGAATGCGCTACCGAGCGATTTTAAACCAGAAATGTCCAAAATGGACAGGGGTGCAAGAGCATTCGTCAACTGCGTGATGCTACCGGACATGGAGTAGAAGTCCACGCCGTTCAGAGCAGATACCGCGTTTGGAATCTTCTTGATGGCATTTACAACGGAGTTAACACCTTTCACGCCAGCGGTTGTGTTGACGGAAGAGATACCATTCAGGAAGTTTGTGACCTTATCCAGACCGGAAATTCCGGCAGACGCTTGTTTTAGCGCGGAAATGGAACTAGACAGCTTATCAAGGCTTGTACAGACCTTGCCAACACTGCCCTTCGTCCGCAAATTAGAAATGGCGGTAGCAAGCTTGTCAATGTTAAGCTCTGCACCCTGCGATTCCGCAGAGATCTCTACGGATAAGCTTGTAATATCAACATCAGCCATTGCTACCACCGTCCTTCTGATTCATCATAGAGAACATTGCCCTCTTGATGCGTTCCTGCGCTTCCAGTGCGCGTTGGTATTCGTATTCGTCCTGCTCTTTCTGGGTGAGAGGAATCGGTCTATCCATGTACTTAATGGGGCTAGACCCTTTCTTGCGGAACATATTGCCAACCGTAGAGGAAAGTGCAGATGCCGTGTAGAAACCATTTCTCCACGCTTCAACATTGGCTCTTCGGGCGCGTAGTTCTTCCGCGTCACGGTAGACCTTTGCCAGCCAGACGTCATCACGCCAGAACTGGTCATAAGTCATGCCAATGGAAATGTAATAGGCTTCTACATCGTGGAACAGCTTAGACACAGAGAATGGCTCTGTGTCGCTGTCCGATTCTTGAGACTGTGAGGTTACACAATCTCCCACGTTGCGTTTTTTGCGGTCTTGTCCTCTTCATCGGTGGCAACCAGAGCCTTGATCGAATCCGCGTACATCTCCATCAAGGCAGCCATCAGACCTTCCTTGTCCTCGATGTTCGCAAGCATATCATCGACCAGCTTTCGCTTGATGCTCTTGTTGCGGGCAATGAATGCGCCATAGAACAGAGCCTTAGTGTTTTTGACAGGGTTGATGCCATTAGAAAACTCGTAAATCTGGAAGCCGTTGCGTTCGGTGGCTTCGGCGCTTTCGCGGGTGAAGGTCAGTTCGTAAGTGTTCTTGCCATCGGGGGAATGAAAGTTGATAACCTTAGCAGCCATAATAAATGCTCTCCTTTATAAATAGGGGCAGAACCAAATCCGTTGTTCAGTTCTGCCCGGTTTGATTGATTCGATTTTTGCGGTTTAGCCGCCATTGACAGTCAGGGTCTCGCTGAACTCAGGCTTCTTGGTGAAGATGCAGTTGATGGTCATTTCCACAACCTCGTCCACGCCGAAGCCGGACAAGCCAACCTGATGCATACCCTGCCAAGAGAAGCCGGAACCATCCTGCATCTTCAGAGCGTAATACTTCACGGTGTTGCTCTCGGAAGTCTCATCGTAGCCAGCTTCCTTGACCTTCTTGTAGTCATCCTTGTTGTAGTTGGCGGTGAAAGCCTTGGTATCGCTCTGGATAATGCCAAAAATGTTGACCTGCATGGGGTCGGACAGGGTAGTGGCATCCAGAAGGTTCGGTTCAGAGATCAGGTCAGGCACATCCTTGATGTCGCACAGTTTCGTCAGAGCGGTTGCGCTGTCGCCACAATACAGGGTGGTATTCAGACCGGAGATAGCAGTACTCATAGAATGTTTACCTCCTTAGTTTCGGTAAATCATTCCGTCCTCTCCGATTGTTGCCCCATAGCTGCAATCAATCCGATAGACGGAATTGTTATACAGCCCATTCAACGGGGCAAACGACTTGCGATAAAATTTAAGCGGTTCAAGAACAGAATCCACGATGCCAACGATGGAACGTGCTTCTGCAATGCGCCCGGTGTCCTTATTGGAGTAGACCCGCACACGCAGGGAAACGGCAGCGTACTTGCTGTGGCCAGCAGAATCAATGTGTACAGGCAGATTGCTGTTTTCCTCTATCTGCACACACGGAAACTTCTTGACGTTGCTGTCATTGATTTCGCCAGTGACAAAGATGCCGGGGACTTGCTTTCGCAATTCCTTAGCAACAGCCGTGAAGATAGAATTGAAATAATCAATCAACTATTCCAAACCTCCCTCCACGTTGCTTCGACCTGAGAAGCCATTTCCTCAACAGCTCCCCACATAGCCATAGCTGGTTCGTTGCCATCGGTGTAATTCAACTGGCCTTTGCCATCCACCTGTTTGACAGGTGTACCAGCATTGCCGGATTCTCCGTAGTAGTACCATCTGCGGTTTGCGCCTTGCCCTTTGCCGTAGGAGCCATGCGCACCAACGCCGGGCGGTAGTTCGCCGCCATATCCGTTGTGATGTGCGCCAGTGCCAAACTCGATGAACGCAACTGCCTTGCCCTCTGCAACGATGGTACAAGTCTTGTCTTTTTGGTTGATATGGCATTTCACGTCATTGGAGCCAGCGTATTCCGCATTAGCGAAACGCACCTTTGCGACTTCAAGTCCAAGCCAAGAAAGACGAAAAGCAAACGCTCTAGCCTTTTTGTTCAGGGTGGTCTTGTACTCCTGTATCTGACGTTCCGCATCACGAAGTCCGGCATCGCTCAACCTCACCTTAATTTTCACTTGCAGCCACCTCTTTCAGCGCATATAACGTGTCCGTAATATGCTCTGCGACCTTGACCACAATGTAATTGAAGGGCTTTGAAACGTCTGTCTGAAACCAGACGCGCGTGCCTTCATAAAGCGGTGTGTTGCGCTTTTTGCTGGACGAACTGACAACGTAGCTGTAATCCGTGAACGCTCCAAAAGGGTTTGCTTCCGCAGAACCAGTAGGAGGGCTAACATTCAGCATCAGCTTTGCGGGTTCGCTCCACGATTCGTATGCAGATTCGCCAGTCTCGTTGCCCCATTCGTCCACAACAGGCGTTTTCTCGCCGACCGGGTTTGAATACCACAGCGGGCGTTTATCCAGCGGGCTTCCATTGAACATCAGCCGATAACACCTACTCTCGGAACCACTTCATTCAACAGGGACTGCGCCACATCGGAACTTTCCCACACACGAGTAATACCATTGTTGGTATAGCTCGTCTGTCCGTTTGCACCGATGTGGTTGTACAGTTCCGCTGCAATGCGTATCTGCAACGACTGATACTGCAAGGGCAACTCGTCCGGTCTGTTGCCGAAAGGGTAGCCCTGCGCAAATATCTTGTCTTTGGCGAAATCAAGCAGCAGGTCGAAGAGTGGGTAGTCCTCGTCCGTGATTTCACGGTCAAGTGCAGGGGCGATGTACTGCCCCAGCTTGACTGCCGCTTCGGAATACTGGTCTCCCATGCTGCTTTCCTCCTTTCGCCTTAGTAAGCCTTGATGCAGTACACAGCGTCCATACGCTCAAAGGACGGCAGGACGATTTCGGAGACGTAGATGTTGGTGTTGACAGGATGCACGGTCTGCTCGGTGGTAACAGCAACGCCAGTGTTCACAACGGAAACCTGTGCGTTGGAGATTCCGGCCATCAGGTCGGCTTCCTCAGGGGTGGCAACATAGTACATATTGCCCAGAGAGCCGGAAGGAGCCAGCACAACATAGCCATCAGGCAGATACTTCTCAGCAGCTGCAGTTTCCTCCGGCTTGTACATCTTGTCGTACAGATGAATGCGGATGCCGGAAGCGCTTTCGACAACGGAACGTGCTTCGGAATCAACCAGCACAGCGGTGGCGGTCTTCATAACCGTCAGGAACCGGTTCTTGATTTCATCCGCAGCAATCATCTTGTGGAAAGTGTTGGTGTTCATGTAGGCATCGGTGATAATCTCACCAGTGTTTGCCAGCACGGTGTTTGCGGCAGTGGTCATCGTGGCGATGGGGGTTGCAGTAGTAGGAGCATCCCACTTCTCCTTGGTAGCCAGAGCCTTGTAATTGGACTGCTGCCAAGTGCCGTCAGGGTCGTAATCGTAGACGTAACTCACGCCGTTAGATTCGATGGAGATGCCGGGCTTGCCAGTCTTAGGAGCCAGAAGCTGCCACACCATTCGCTCAGGCACAATGCGAGCACCGGTAATAAGCTGTGCGGTATCATCGTAGACACGATTGATAACGTCTGCCGCAAACTCCTGATTGGTAGCCAGAACAGAGATAATCTTGCGGCGGTCTTCCTCGTCAATGTGAGTGCCCTCACGGAAGAACGGCATACTGGTCTCGGTCATCTTGATGCCCTGACGAGTACGGAACGTAGCCTTAGTGTCAAACACGCTAGGCTTCAGCGAAACGCCAACGCCCTTGTGACCACGCAGCCACTTCAGTTCCATGCTGACCTTCTTACGGGCGGGGAACAGAGCATCAGAAGCATAGGGCTGCGCATTGGTCGGGTCATTCGTCCAGTAGGCGGCAATCGCAGCAGGGGAGAAGATTTCATTCAGATTCAGTGCCATAATTTAGTCCTCCTTACTCGCTCTTTGCGCCAACATCGGTACGGCAGAAAACGGCGGGAACAGCCTTTTTCAGAGCGGCAATATCGTTTGCAGAATAGTCAAAGCCAGACAGCTTTGCCTTGTCCACATCAATAACGCCCTGAATCAGCAGTGCGCCATTGGGGTTGACGGCAGGGTCAACAGTGTGCAGCAGAATGCCAATGGCATCGGTAGCTGCATCAGCAGCACTGGTGCCAGTAGTGGCAGCAGCTTTTAGGCCAGTCTTTGCCATAGGATAGCCAGCCGGAACAGCATTGGTCTCCTTGACGGTAAAGGGAATGGCAACGTAGGTATCAGCAGCCAGAATAGTGCTTTCAGGAGCCGATACCGGAGTATTGGTGTACTTCATGTTTTCCTCCTTAATGGAAAGCAGTCATTGCGTCACTCGATGCCTTGTTTGCGTCTGCACGCTCCTTCGCAAAGCGTTTAGCAAAGGCAACGCCTGCGCTATCTGCGCCGTCGCCATTGCCATCCGCACCCGGAGGTGTGGGCATATCCTTCAGCAGAGAAGCCTTGTATGCGGTGTCGTGGGCGGTCATAAATTCCGACTGGAACTTAAACACCTTGTCCATGTCACCGTCAGCCAGTGCAGATGCAGCTTTGTTGGCAAGTTCAGCGTCATAACCCTGCGCAACGAACTTCTCGCGGTAAGATGCAAGGGTCTTTTCCTTGACGAGATTTTCCTTGTCGGCAGTCAGGGCTTCAATCTGCTTCTGCATCTCTGCCAGCTTGTCAGCCTGTTCCTGTGCGGCGTTCTCGTCATCGGTACGCTTTGCCTTGAGCTGCTTCTTGTACTCGGCAGCTTCGCCGTTTGCTTTCGTCACGGCGTTGCGCAGCTTCTCAACCTCTGCGCTAGGGTCTGCAACCTTTTCAAGCGCAGAAATGATTTCATCGGCGGTCATGCCCTCTTTGTAGGCATCACCAAGTAACGCTTTGTAGTTCATATCGTTAATTTCCTCCTGCGTTTTTTTACCGTTGCTTCCCTGCAACGCTGCGAAATTTGTATCCCGGCTTCCCTGCCGGAATATATCAGCCCGAAAATTCGGGATGATTACATATTGTCCACAAGTTCTTTGTAGCTAATCCCGCTAGTCAGACCGGGCGATTCTTCACTATCCGTTCCAACGAAATGAGCATTTTTAACACTCGGATGTAAATACTCAATCATTGCAAAATTGGCCACATCAATCAGCCATTCGGTATTTCCCGTTTCGAGATATTTTTGAATGCGTGGTTGAATCTCCTTGACAGCTTGTGCCAATTCAGGGTAAGTTTGGCTCATCCAGCCATATTTGTAATGAGAGACAAGGATTCGGTTTTGCATCTTCTTGACAAAATCGTCATCCCAATCCCTTGCAAGGATTTCACTGTTTGATTCCATCGCCGTTCTCCGGGTTAGTATCGATAGACTGTTTGTCTGCCATGTTCTCGGCATTTGTGTCGGCAGCATCTTGTTTAGGCTGTTCCTGCGGCCTCGGTGCTTTCCCATCCTCGCCCAGCTTGCCAGCGGCAATCAGGAAAGGCTTGCTCATTTCGTAAGCAGCCTGCGGGTCAGGGAACAGACCGGGCGTAGTGAACGCCAGCTGCGGGTCAATGGTCTGCTGCAACATCTGCGCGAAAATCTGAACCTTGCTTTGCTGGTTATCGTACTGACGGCGTGGCAATTTGATATTGATGTCGCTTGCCATCAGCTTAGAACCAGCCGTGTCACGCAGAATTTTCAGCATTACAGACAGACTCTGGCGTTCAGCGTACTTGAACATATTCTCGTACTGCTGCGCCCTTGCTTCGGTATGATTCCAGCCGTTGCGGACAATGACTGCGCCCACGTTGTCAGACGTTGCGTTCTCGCTGCCAGTAGCACTAGGCATGGCAGTCAGACTGCGGTACACGTTCAACATGGAATCAATTAAAATCTGCGTTTGCTGCTGGTTCAGCTCGTTTGCAAGCTGTTTTACATCGGCGGCAAGCCCGGAAGTAGACTTAATTGACATTGCGCCCATAGCCTTAACAGCTTCCAACGATTCTTTATCAACAAGACAGTTAATAAAGACCATGATGGATTGGATGAACTGCTCTACGCCATCGAGACGATTGCTCTCCAAAAGATTGATGGCATCCAACACAGGAATTGCAGGCTCAAACAGACCCATCCGCTCCGGGTTTAGCTTGTATTCGACCATCGGCAACATTCCGAGAGAATGGTTCTCCGACTTTGTAACCTTGCCGTTGTCGATTTCAAAATACTGGTTTGGCGTATACACGCAAATCAAATCGTTTAGATCGTTCTGATAATTGCGTGGGATGTGCAGCACGTTGGCGATAGGCTTATGCCCGATGCCGGAGTTGTAAATCACATACGCCATATCCGGGTCTGGAACATCCACCAGCAGGGGCGTTTCATCCGGGTAGTTGCCGTTGTACCCCTTGTCGGGAAGAACAATGCGGTATCCCTGTCCGCATTCCAACATCCACTGCCAGAGCCGCCGATCAAGCGCATCCTTGCCCTCATACTGCAAGGCGTTGGACAGCCGAGCGATTTCCTCACCGTCACCTGTTGCTGTTTCAGACCGCACATAAGAGCAAGGAGTGCCGCTCATGTAGCCTGTGTAAAAGCCCACGCACTCGTTGGCATGGTTCTCTACAATGCGATTAGTGATTTCAGCGTGGTACTCCTTCGTGCGGTGGAGGACAGGCTGACTACCCAAGTAGTAGTTGTGCAGAAAGCGAATCTCGTTCTTGTTCAGAAGATGAATAGGCTCTGCCTTGCCCATGACCACTTTCAGCACGTTTGCCCGATTGATTTCCGTCTCCGGCGTTTCAATCGGTCTGCGTCCGGTCAGCGGATTATTCAAAAAGCCGTCAACGACTATCTGATACTCAGCCATGCGTTCCTCCTTTCCGGCAAAATAAAAAGCGCAGCAAGACAAACCTGTTAAGGTCTATCTCACTGCGCTTACAACTGCGCTTCAAAAGCTATTCAGTTCTTAAACTTTGGTACGGAGACCCATGTATCTTTTGGAAGGTTGGAATCTCCAATTGTAATCCAATGGCAAAGAGGGCACAGAAGGGAGAACTTACCTTCTACTTCGCCAAGATAACGTCCGCAATCACACGGATTGCCGTTTGCGTCTTTCCGAGGACGCTTGCATCTGACTTTTGCTACCATCTGTGCTCCTTTCGTTGGATTTCTGGAAACAGGCTGTTGAGCACAGACCTGTCAGAAGCTACTGGGAAACTGTTCGCACTTCCAGCCGTGCTATTCTTCGCCCGAAGAAAACCATTGCAGCCTTTACATTCAGTTGTCGGACAGACGTAAAACGGGTAAGCTGCAATTTTGGTGCTGCATAATGGATTTGAACCAATGTATGTCCGGTTATGAGCCGGATGCTCTAGCCTGACTGAGCTAATGCAACATAGAAACCCGGCTTGATTGGTTAACCGCTGCTCTTTGCAATGTCATGCCTAAACATTACATCGAGAGCCGGGAATAGCGATGGAGGTTTTGGAGAATAAAGCCATGCAAAGCTAGGTAGTTGGTTGTGCTGCGTAACGGAATCGAACCGTTGCTTGCCAGCCGTGGGGGAGACAGACTGGCATTCCCCAATCAATCGGAAACGCAACATATAAAGCCCGGTGAAGGCGAAAGAGTGAGAAAACCTCCACCGGTGAAAGGAGGAATATGCTTGTTGACACGCACGCGAGTAAAATGACAAAACCCCGCGTGCAAGCTTTTCCTTTAAGGGAAGCTACAAAACTTCCTGCGTACATTATAAGCCTTGTCAAGTGGTGAAATCAAATAAATAGACCCAGCGAACACAATATATTGTGTTTTTAATCAAAAAGGCCTCTTGACAGGCTCAATTTTACTGATTCCGTTATACAATTCATCTGCAAGCTGTGCCAGACTGTCCGGTGCATCATCGTGCGGAACTTTGCCAAGCTGCGTAAACATCGTTAACTGTTCCATGAACGCCTTGTACTCTTTCGACTGGTGTTTCTCATCAAGGAAATAGAACCGTTTGATGTCCGGCGCATACTGGATGATTCTGGACAGCTTGCTTTGACCGCTTGGCGCACGCTGGCTACGAACAGAGCAGTGATAGCCTTGTTGTCGGAGCTGGCTGTCTACCACGTCACAATATTCATCGCCGCCGTTGTTAGCTTCGCCACGCACCACGTTGATTTTGTGCTGGATGATTTTACCCACGACTTCCGGTCTGGTCACGGTCTTATCGCCGTTGTTGAACACAAGGTCAGGGATGAACACGGCATCTCCATACACATAGGCGATAGGGCAAGCTGTGAAGTCGCCGCCGCCCCATGCAATATCCATGACCATGAGCTTGCGATCAGGCTCTCCGTCAGGCAGAACACCGTTGAAATACCGCAGTTCATCGGCAGGAAACAGCAGACCTTCACGCTCAACAGGCTGGTTCATGTACAGCGCTTTCCAGCTCATTTCATCCATGACTTCACGTTGCTTACGAAGCGTTTCTGTGCTATATCCTACACCGTAGTCATAATCGAAGTTGGATTCGTCTTTTTCGTTCATTGCTGGCATAACAATGAATCTGTTCCTGTCGGAATCGCCGTAATTTTGTTCCAATCTGCCGATAACATCATGGACAGACCAGCGTGTAGCAATATGCAGTTCCTTACACTTGTTGCCGATTTTACGTTGTCTAAGGTCGGTAGTGTACGTTTCCCACAGCTTATCAAGGCGGGGTTTGGAAAGTGCCACTTCGATACCGGACACAAGGTCATCACAGTAAAGAAGCGTGGATGCACGGTAAAGGCCAGCATTACCAGTGCCAATAGACGTAAATTCCAGCGTTTCAAAACGCTTTCTCTTGCCCAAGTCAATGCGGCAGTCCTTCGCATTGGTGTTCGACACGGCAACATCCGGGAAAACATCATTCCACAGATATTCTCCGTCCTTGTCGAATATGCGCAAGCACTCGTCATAAACACCACGAACAAAGCTGTTCGAGTGAGAACCTGTAAGCATCGGTTCGTCAGGACTTCTTCCGGCAAGCCATGTCAGATAGAAAATAGCTAGAGCCGTCTTTCCGCAGCCGGGGGGCATGGAGATTGCCAGCAAGTCCAGTCTGTCATCCGCAAGGTCTTGCAGGGCGTTCGCAACGGTTCTTAACACCTTTCTTCTCGGCTGATAAAACTTCTTTTCCGGCGCACGATTCCATTCAAGGTAGATGCAATAGCTGTCAAACACATCTTTTGCTTCAAACAGATACGTCCGACCGATAATATCATAGACCTTCGCCACGTCCTCGCCTGTTTTCATCTTGCCCATCATGGCTGCACAGACAGAACGTAGCTCACCAGAGTATTTGTAGGCATCGAACCGCTTGTCATGCGGCAGGGCATCTCTTAGGTTCACTACTGCCTGAAACCAGTCCTCATAGACCTGCGCTTCGGTCGGATTCTGTTTTGCATACGCTTTGATGCTGTCGATAATAGCGATACACTGTTTTGGCTGCATAAAAAATAGGCACCCCCTACCTGAAAACGTAAAGAGTGCCTACAACTGCACAAAAATCAAATATTCGGTTTTATAATGCTGTTTTCGAAAAATTATTTGCTAAAATTCGTTTTAACGGATAGAATGTGCTGTTTATTTGACTTCTTCTGCAAGCTGGTTGAGCCTGCGCTTCAGCTCGTCTGCATCGTAGTACAAGGCGTCTGCGATGGCATTGAGAATATCGGGCTTGTCGGTATAATCGCACAGCGTTTCAATGAGTTTCAAACTCTGCTCTGACAATTTTACGGGTTTCATGCTTTATTCCTTTCTCTGACTATGTAAAGTAGGTTTTGGTTGTTCATCTCCTAGCATCAGCTTATAGCGGAGATACTTTTCGATAATACTGTGTCTTTCTGCCAGTGTGCCGTAAATAAAAACGAGAGCATCTTTAGCAGCATCGTATTCTTTCGGGAAAATGACAATTTCCTCGTTTGCAAAGGTTACGGTGCAGTTTTCCGAATGACAGACTTCCAAGAACCTCTTAATTTCAAGGAATCCGCCAAAGTCAAGCATAGACCGCAGTGTGATACTGCCGTTCTTAACAATCAGTTCTTCTCCCTGCATATTATCCAGCCTTTCTCTGTTCAGCAATCCGATACCATGTCTGGCGGGTTACGCCAAGCTGCTTGGCAGCATCCGTGACCGTGAGAATGCGCTTTTCCACCTGCTCATGAAGAACGTCAAAAAGGTTTCGATCATACTCGGTGGGCTTGCGGCCTTCCCTGTAATCGGGGCGCTGACTAGCAATCTTCTTGCCCTCTCTGGTGCGTTCAACAATCATGTCACGCTCAAACTGGGCAAACACAAGAAACATACCTCTCATAGCCCTACTAGCAGGGGTGTTGTCCATCACACCAAGATTCAGCACGTTCACCCGGATTCCTTTTTCAATCCATGAATCAATCAGTTCATACCCACCGACAAGACTTCTGGCAACACGATCTAGCTTTGTCACAACGATTGTATCGCCGCTCTGGACTTCCGCTTCTAGCTTGTCCAGTTCCTTTCGTTCCATTTTAGTGCCGGTATATATCTCTTTGAAAATCTTAGTTGCACCAGCGGCCTTGAGGGCTTCTTCCTGCGATTCAAGGCTGTTGCCATCAATCGCCTGTCCAGCGGAACTGACACGAGCGTAACCGTAAATCATTCAGGCTCACCGTCTCTTTCAAGAACCTTGAGAACAAATTCATCCGATGCAACATCAGCACCAATAGGCTGAATCACGATTTGGTATTTCATTTCTTCCAAGAGCATTGCCATTGTGGACAGCTTCAAATCATCCGCATTAACACGGTTTGTCACATAAGAAGAAACTTCATATTCCATTTGTCTTGCAAGAGATGCAGAAGTATATCCTCTGATTTTCATAACGGAGCGAAGAATGTCCCCGGAATTGACTTTATTTTTGGTTGCGCCACCTTTTTTCTTCTCTGCCATTTTTACCAGACCTCTCTTTCGACCCGATTATAACACATTCTCGTGTTAATGTCAACACATTCTTATGTTTTTCTACTATCACTAGGTTGAACGATTGCCAGTAAACTTTTTTATTGCTTTACGCATTGTATATTTTTGTTGGTGCCTTACGAATTATCGAAAAATATACTTTCGAGCGCTACTATTAAAGTAAACTAATCCGTTTACAAAATCACTATCAAATAACGTAAATTTACGTTAGAATGCGTAAAATGTCACAGATGTGTGACTGAATTATACAAATTGGGCTGTTGGCAACTATATACCAAGCGTCTATAATCTAAGACAGCAGAACACACGATGAATCAGCCAGCAACGGTAGATTTATCCTTTGTGGCATAAAAAATAGGCCGTCAGCCCCACCGACCAAAGTAGCACTGACGACCTATTCCACCACAAAACAGAAGCTGCGCAACCAAGGGCGCAGTCTCGGTTTCTGTCAATTATTATAGCAGAAGCAAACGACTTCTGCAATAGAAAGGAGCAAAAAACATGAAATTTCCCACGACAACCGAAGAATTTCTGAAAACCATCGCCCACGGCAAAGAGCCGACCAGCGAGGACAGGGAGTACGCAGAAGCACTTGGTAAGCTGTCCGAACTGAACTACCGGGCAGGGTACGAAGCGGGAGTAGCCAAAAAGGATAGCTAAGTTTTGTGCAAAATGTAGAAAACAGAAAGATAGTACAGATAGCAGTACTACGGATAGTGTTTCATACCTTGACTTAGCACAAAACATAGTTATACTAATATCACCAACAATCGAAAGGGGGTGGGCTAATATGAGCAATCCTTACGCTGAGAGATACAATCGCACATTAACTATCAGCTTGACGGAACGCCAGTTCAATCACTTGCAAGATTACTGCATCAAGAACATGGTTTCCTTGTCTTCTGCGCTGCGAGAATCGTTCTTCTTGCTTCATCCGATGCTTAATGAAAAGAAATGATACGTCCGCTGAAGTTTGGCGACAGAAGCGAACGTATCATCACACATCCAGAGAGTATAGACCCTCTTTAGGTTATTATACCAGAGATGGCCTACTCTCGCAAGATAGAAAGGTCAAATTTATATGAATAATAATCTCGAAACCATCCGTATCTTTTCCGAAGATGTTATCCCTGTGTATGATACCAACACTGGCGAAAAGGTAGTGCTGGGTCGGGAGCTGCACGATCGGCTCAAAATCAAAACTGCATACAAAGACTGGTTTCCTCGTATGTGCGAGTATGGTTTTGTTGATGGAAAAGACTATGGCTCATTTTTGAGCAATAGGTCTGATGGTCTTGCTGGGAAGCCTAGAACCGACCACATCCTGACGCTTGACATGGCAAAGCACATTGCAATGATTCAGCGGACGCCAGAGGGCATGGAGATTCGCCAGAAGCTGATTGACCTTGAAAAGAACGCGTCCGTCAACCAGTTCGCAGGGCTTTCTAAGGAACTGCAAGCAATCCTTGTGATTGACCAGCGCACTATGAAGCAGGAGCAGCGCATTTCCGCTCTTGAGAACACTATGACCATCGACTATAACCAGCAGCGCGTGTTGAAGCGTGTCGTGAACACGGTAGTTATCAACGCTCTTGGTGGCATGGACAGCCCGGCATACAAAAGCCGTAGTGTCTCTCAGAAGCTGTTCATGGAATGCAACCGGGACATTCAGGACTGGTTCAACGTGAACAGCAGAAACAACGTGCCGAAGAAGCGGTTTGATGAAGCCGTTGAGTACATCAAGAAGTGGAGACCGTGTGCGAACTCTGTTATGTTGGTTCAGGTCACAAACGGCCAGACCCAGATGCCCATGTGAAAGGAGAACAACTATGCTTACCGCAGATAAGATTCAGGATATGGGGGAATACCTCAACTACGCTTTCGAGACCATGCTGAAACTCTGGCGCACCGTTGACTACGGCGAGTGCGTCCACGAGCCTGTTATCGCTTGTGACGGAAAGGTTGTCGATAGCGGTCAACTTTCCTTTGAACCGGACGAAAACGGCAAGATCGAGCCGGTTCTGCTCCGGGACAACAAGTGCATCATGCATGATGTGAAGTATTGGATGCCCTTGCCAAATGTTGAGTACCATCCTTATCACGATGAAATTGTGAAGTAAACATTTTACAAGAAAAGCCAGTGGTTAGAGAACATCTAGCCGCTGGCTTTTTATGTTATGCGATTATTCCTCTACGAGGTCTGCGTACTTGACTTCAATACGAGGAAGTTCATCAGTGGTGCTGGTCAACGCTCTGGTGATTTTTTCAAGCCCGGTGAACTCACCGTAGACGTTGATAATATCATCGTCCAGAATCTTCACGGCATCGCCACCACGCTTATCCAACATATAATACTCGTCATCAGCATAGAATCCGTATCCGCTGTTGTCCGTGTAGGTTCTCCATGCTTTTTCGCTGCCGGAGAAGTTTGCGTCAATAATCTGCGAGACCTTTACCTTGACTACAATCTTAGTTCCTTCATACTTTTCAGGATAACGGCACAGTTCCTTATAGTCCACAGTCTGGCACTCTGCCTTGTAATCGTCCTCGCTGATTTCAGGCACAACAGATGCAACGGAAGAAGCGGTCGATTCACTTGCCTTAGATGTTGCTTTACTGCTGCTTGCAGAGCTGTCAGAGCTGCTACCAGAGCCGCCAATGGCAGACAGAACAATCAGTACGATAATAGCGATGAACCACCAGCGTTTGTAGATGGGCGGTTTATTCTTACCGCCACACTGAGGGCAGACCTTTGCACTTGCGGCAATCTCTGCACCACAGTGCTTGCACGTTGTCATTTTACTTTTAGCCATTGTAGATTCCTCCCTTTCAAGGCTTCTAAGGCAAGTATAGCACAGAACACAGACCCTTTGTAGGGGTCTTTTTATTTTTGCGGCGGAATTTTTGAGATTGGCAATAGGGGGTGGGTGATTTTTTGAGCCTTTTTTATTTTTTCGGTGGTGACGGGAC
>ERZ1694689.48-NODE-48-length-58218-cov-80.870553_pt1 | contig 58218 bp, 99 predicted proteins | sample MGYA00581724_ERZ1694689 | MGnify/ENA primary metagenome ERZ1694689 (study PRJEB42213, sample SAMN07424469) | human gut metagenome | biome: ENVO:00009003; feature: ENVO:2100002; material: ENVO:00002003 | host: Homo sapiens | place: USA | collected 2014 ...
CAATAATAATGAGTGCCCATTCTAAAATAATTGTAATTATGTATTACATTTATGTATTTAATATGTTAATATATCAGTATAGCAATTAAATATTATTTTTGTTGGAGGTATAAAGAGTATGAGAAAATTTAAAGTTGGTAAATAATTAATATATATGTGTGTGATGTGGTATACATTAATTAATACAGTCATTGTTATATATCCAATAACCAGTATATTGACAAAATAAGTATATTTGATTATTATTATCTTAAATTTAATTAATAAGCGAATGCCGGCTAGCTCGTATTACTTGGAATTGCTCCAGGTGGTGCGAGCTTTTTTATTTTATGATTTTGAGGTGCTAAAATGGAAAAAATTAAAGGAAATATAACTAAACATTTAATTGCCGATTTTGGCACTTTTCAACTTTATCGCGAGGACTTCGAGAGGGCTATAAATCAGGCTTGTCAGGAATTGCAAATTGAGGATTTAAAAAGCGAGGGTCAAAGGCCTTGGAAAGCTGTTTGTAAAAGAGTTGGAGAAATTATATTTAATGATAACAGTATATTAAAAGATAAACAGCTATATGATAATACATGTATGTTAACTAACTACAACAGATATAATTATAATATATTAAATAATATATGTGATGAATATATATATATTAGTGATGTATATAATAAACTATGTAGTACTGTTGCATTTAGTAATTGGTGCAATATTGATTGTGGCGTTATAGATAACTGGAGATTAAATAAAGAGTCAAGCCCTAAAAGTTATGAGATTTGGCAAAAATTGCAAGGAATCCGTAAAGATTGTATCAAGGATAGAGCATATGACAATAAATCCCCTGTCGGTGCTATGTTCGTTGGCAATAATGAATTTGGCATGAATCAACCGGGAATTGGCTACGAGGCTACACAGGCGAGAGCATTAAGCGCTAATGAATTGCCACAATTGGGCGGTGCAAATAGTCAGACTATTAAAGCATTAACGAGTGATAGCATGGTTGATAATGCCAAATAATTGTATATACAACGCACACAATTCTAATCCCTTGATTTATAAGGCTTTGAGAGCTATTGAATTATTACAACTATGCACAAAACAGTTGTTTAGCGAAGAGTTGAAAGGGTATAGATGAATTGTATATGCAATAGATACAATTTAAAATGCTTGATGTTTGAGGACTGAAAAACGCACGCATTGGGTGCCCCGGGGGTATATATGAAAAGCGGCAAACCGCCCCACTTAGCCCCCAAAATATCCGCCAAAACAAAAAGGCTCTTACTCATACCTTAATCGCACCAAGCAGTATTTATTATTATAACATAAGTTATATATTAATTAAACAACATACACAATAATAATATATATACATACAACTACGATAAAATATTAGTTATATATAATATATAACAGTAAAGGAGCTAACAGCGATGAAATTAACAGGATTTGAGTCTGACAAAATTAATTCCGATATGGTAAATCACCCTAGCCACTACAATCTGCCTGACCGTAAAGAGTGCATTGATGAAATGATTGACATTTACGGACTTAAAGATGTGGCGAAATGGTGTGAGATTACTGCATACAAGTATAAATATCGTGCCGGGCATAAAGATAGCTTCACGCAAGATATACAAAAAGCTTCATGGTACATGGTTAAAGCTCGTGAGCTTAAATCTAGGCGCAGATGGAAAGTGTTTGGAAAATTCGTGGATAAGGAACTTCCGGTGTTGATTAAAAATGTTTTCCTGTGGCTGATGATGCTTTGCACAATTCGTGCAATACTCTTATCTGACGAGCATGGATTGCTTATCTCGGCAGTGTTTCTAGTCTTGGCTACCATAACCGAGTCGCTGATAGAGGGCTTTAAGGATAATTAGATTTTGAGGTGTAAATCATGTTTGTACTAAAAATTGCAACAACAGTATGGCTAGCATTAATTGCTTTTGGAATGGCAAACGCCACATTAAACGAAAAAGCGGCAGTTGGCACAAGATTTCTTGGTATTGCTATAATGTTCGGCCAGATACTTGCCATAGCTTTTATGTGGCAGTAAATATAGGGCATTCGCCAAGCGGTAAGGCACAGGATTTTGATTCCTGTATTCGTTGGTTCAAATCCAACATGCCCTGTTCGGGGTTTACTTGGTTCCCCGACATTGGACTTAGTAGTTCCTTTCACCCTCATAGTGGAAAGCTGTTAAGAGCCGTCACAAGGCTCGTGAGGGTTTAATCGTGTATAATCCCACAATACACGAGCGTGAAAACCAACCTGTCGTAAAGACATCTGTAATAGGCAGAGTAGACATATATACCCCCTTTAATTGTTAAACTAGGGCAACTCAAATCAGTGAGTCTTAGGTGAGGTGCAATTCCTCGCATGTCCTTTGCTGTAGGTTTCGCTAGTTCTTTTCCTACAGCACATACAAATTTATATCTCCGGAGGGTGTTGCCACTCCTTAGACTTCACCCTCATTACTGGCTTGTAGTTCAACAGGTAGAACGCTTGACTGTTAATCAAGTAGTTGTAGGTTCGAGTCCTATCAAGTCAGCTTGCAGATATTTCTGCAAATAGGGGTTCTGCTTTTCCCCTTTGTTGAATTTTTTCATGCAGAGGCAAAACTAGCCTAATTAGTTTTGCCTTACTATCGGCATGTAGCTCAGTGGTAGAGCAGTCGGCTATTAGCTGATTTGTCGCGGGTTCGATTCCTAGCCTTGCCGATTGTTGATGTGTGGCGAAATGGGTAGACGCTTATCAGTAAGGGCAAATATAATAATCTCGGTTTGAGTGAATCTCGGTGTTGCTCATGTGTGGTTCAAATCCACACCACATCAATCATACGTCGGTTTAGTGCGAGCTGTTATATCTTGAATAGCGGTTGCGTAACGCTGATGGTCTGCAATATAGCAGTTTCGGAAAAATAAAAGAAAACACACAAAAACAAGTTGCTAGTAGGTACGCGCGACTGAAAGCAATGGGGTGAGACACTTCAAAATTCTGTAATGTGTTTTGATGAGCCTTTTGATGGAGTGTATTTTGCCTTTTTAAAAATTCGGTAAAATCAGTTGCCTAGTGATTGCAACACGAAAAGCGGAACCGTGACCGCCTGACAACTGTTTTTATATAAATCACGGAGTTATCGGTACGGAGGTAATTTATGAATTTTAATGAACTTTTTGTAGACAAATCAAAGACACTTATCATAAATACTTATTTAGCACTTGTTTTAGGAGATTTAAACGAGGCAATAGTGTTAAATCAATTGAATTATTGGCTAGGAATTAACAGAAAAGCCGGTAAAAATTTTATTGACGACAGATATTGGGTATATAACTCATACAGCGATTGGAAAGCTAAAGATTTTCCGTATTGGAGCGAAAAAACGATACAGAGAACATTCACAAGGCTTGAAAATAAAGGAGTTGTTGTATCTGCTAATTATAACAAATTGGGTATTGATAAAACAAAGTGGTACACAATAGATACTGAAAAATTACAAGAGCTTGTGGATGAATTTAATTCCGATGAGGACAAAATGACAAATCGACAAGACAATATGACAGACCGACAGGACAAAATGACCTGTCGAGAAGGACAATGTGACAGACCATTACCAGAGATTACTACAGAGAATATAAACAGAGACTATAATTCAGAGATTACGGGAGAGGTACATACATCTGTTTCCGAGAAACAGACGGCAAGAGTCACCCGACAGGATATGCAAGCAAAGAAAGATGATATGCTCTATAGATTCTCTGAAATATGTGACAACAACATTGAAAACAAGACAGTCGAAGAAGTAGTCAAAAACGCATTTTGCAGATACATTAACCTGTACGAAACATATTTTTGCAAGGTTCACCCAATCTTGACCGATAAGACACTGACTAATGTATGTCTGTCGCTTTCTAATGTGACCGATACAGAGCATAATCACTTTGAGTGGACAGATGTTTACCTAGCAGACGAAACAGGGCTTACAGGGCTTGATAGAATGGTTAACGAGCATTTCAGGCGAACACATAGAAGAGAGACTAACTATTCGATAACACATTTTGCTAAAAGCGACTATCTACTACAGTTGGCACAAGGCATTATTGAGTATTAAACGGAGGTATAAATATGGCAAAGGGAGTTAAGACACGAAATATTGACTCATTCCGAGAGGGATTGATGGAATACGCATATGGCAGATGTTCACAGGCACAAGCTGCAAAGATAGCCGGTATGAGCGTACCAACATTCAGAAAGTACGCAAATATGCATTTTTTAGGCATTCCATTTCCTGACACACTGTTTAAGGCAAAGGAGAAATAATGATTAAGAAAATTGTTGATTGTTGGATAAGATATAAGACAAAGAATCTTACAAGGATACCGCTTTTTACGATGGTGTTTAATTACCGCAAGTATAAAGCGGACTGCAAGAAAGATAGTTGCATGTTTTATGCACACCCTAATATTGCAAAAGATGAATTTGTAAAAAGCAAATTACAGGAAGTTGTTGACTATATCAGAGATAACTATGATTTGGATATATTTACAAAGATTTGAGGTGCGGTATGAAAGATTGCTCAATTTGCAAATATTGTGATGAAGATTTTGTTTTTGATGAGGAAATAGGAGAAGAATATCCGGTTTATAATTGTCAAAAAGGAAATGATACATCACTTGACTGCGAGTGCAAGGATTTTAAGAAATACAGGCCTCGAAAATATAAAGAGAAAAATACCGAATGCGATATATGCGAATACAGAGAAAAATGTGCAAAATATAGTTCCGGGATAGACTGTACAGCCAACATGGATATAAAAACGCATATTATTTATCCACAAGACAAATGTATTAAAAAACAAAAGAACTAGGCACTGAGATATTGAAAACTATTTCAAAGAATATGGGATTGAGGCGTAATATGTGCGAGTTTTGTTGCAAAATAGGAAAATTGGAAAAAATCAAGCAAGGAGCTTTTAGAGGCGGATATTATCCCGAAAAAAATGAAACACAAATTGTTGAATTTAAAAATGCATTTCATTTATTTTTCGGATGTAGTGACCCTTTTATGTCTGGAATTGAAATCGAAGATATAAAATTTTGCCCTATCTGCGGTAGAAAGTTGGTGGAAGAATGAAACCATTAGAAGAAATATTTTTTAGAGCTTGCGTGAATGAACAGAAAAGAAAATTGCCTTCAAGCAATCGAGAATTGAGCATAAGAACTATTGGAAATATTTTTGAAAGGCTTGGATTCTCATATAAGCAGTTAATGTATTATGTCAGAAAGTGGTCTGACAGGGGATTTTATGATTACGGAGTAACACTTGACTTGGGATGGTTTGAATTTGACAAACTGACCGGAGAATATAAGCGGATTTATGATTCTATGACAAGTACGGACGGATGGGAAGATGGGGATTTAGCAAATTATATTGTTAGTAATTCTTTTAATCGAAAGAGAATAACACCACTTGATATTCTGTATATGTACGGATTGATTTGAAAGTTGGTGGAAAATTGAAAGAAACAATTTTATATATTTCAAAATCAGAACAGGATATACAAAGTTTTCTGAAATATCTTCAATCAAAGCTAAAAGCGGAGCAAAAGGGATGCACCCTAGATGAAAAATACGATATTTTAAAAGTACCAAAATATTATGATATTGTCGGAAAGAGCGTTCACGGCACCATGCTTGGTGCAGGCTATGGATATTGCAAATATTATTGTTTTTCAGAAGCGTATGATAGAAATAAATACAGCAATGCAGAAAATGAAAAACTTAAAGATATTCTTATGCACACAAGAGAGGGTGCGGAGAGAATATCGGGACTTGATATTTTGTGTATGCTAGGGTTGGTTTAAAAGGCGGTGGAAGAATGAAACATCAAAAAGAATGGTGCACTTGCGATAGGTGCGGAAAAGAGATAATACGCTACGATGAAAAATGTGCATATATCAAAACAAGAGAGGTAAAACCTCTTTACGAAAAAAGCATATGCACAGCCGAAGATTTAGCAAGGGAAGTGTTTCCAATGGCTATATGGAGAGATAATATCCAATACGATTTATGCCCTAAGTGCAGGAAAGAGTTCAAGAGGTTTATGAAAAATGGAGCATGAAAGAAAATGGTGCACTTGCGATAGGTGCGGTGCAGAAATTAAAAAAGGAATACTGTGTGGAAATTCGGTTACAAAGAACGGCATTTTTAATACCACATACGACTTGTGCTATAAATGCATGGAAGAATTTGAAAGATTTATGGAAAATGAAAAATAATAAATTGTAAAGGAGAAAATAAATTATGAATTTTGGACAGGCAATTGAAGCATTAAAAAACAGCAAAAAAGTAGCAAGAAAATGTTGGAATGGCAAGGGAATGTTTGTGTATTACGTTCCGGCCGGCAATTTTAAGTCTTATACAGAAATTGGGAAATCCATTGCAGATAAAGACGATTTAGTACATTACAATCCGTATTTTGCTATCAAAAATGTTAATAGCACTGTTTCTACATGGGTTCCGTCAATTAATGATTGTTTAGCAGAAGATTGGTATGTAGTTGAGTAACATATGGGAGCGTGTTTGAACTATGAGCATGGCAGAAGTAATTAAATCAATAGAGCGTGAAGCGTTTAGAGAAGCACAATCGCAGGAAATAGGCGGTAGAAATGGCGAGCCGATAGAAACATCCGAATTTCATGATATGACTATTGGCATTGATATTTCGGTCGATGCAGTCAATGAGTATGCAAAATCAATTTTAGGCAGATACCCGGAAAATAATTATGAATTTTCAAGAGCATTAGCAATGAAAATTATAGAGGAAACAAAATCATTAGCGAATAGTGAGGGGAAGAAGTGAGATTATGAAAATAATTAAAAAGGGTGATTTGAACATAGCCAAAAAACCACTAAGATTTAAATGCAAGAATTGTTGGACGATTTTTGAAGCGATTGAAGAAGAATATATATACTGTGGCGACCAACGAGAGGGCGATAACTGGAAGTGCGAATGTCCTTTGTGCCACAAAATGGTTTATTACAGCTAAAATAATGATTGCTGATTATCAACAGAAAGGGGAACATATTATGGCTGATTTGAAAATATTTACAGAAAATATAGAACATGAAGCATTAAATCAGATATATACGCTTGTAAAACAGCCAGCATTTTCGGATTGCAAGATAAGAATTATGCCGGATGTTCATGCAGGAGCAGGGTGTGTTATCGGATTTACTGCTGATTTAGGAGAAAAAGTAATACCGAATATTGTTGGAGTTGACATAGGCTGTGGGATGCTTACTACAAACTTGGGGAATATTGATATTGATTTTGAGAGATTAGATAACATCATTAGAGAATATGTTCCAAGTGGTAGAAAGGTTCATGAAGAAGAAAACTCATCTGTCGCAAGCGATATTATTGAAAAATTGTATTGCAAGGAGCAGTTGAAAAATATAGATTGGCTGAAAAGAAGTTGCGGCACGTTGGGAGGCGGCAATCATTTTATCGAAGTTGATAGCGATAGCAAGAATAATAAATATCTTGTTATTCATTCGGGAAGTAGAAATGTCGGAAAGCAAGTCGCAGAAATATATCAGCAAATGGCGATTGACGATATTTCGGGAAAATCGAATTTCAAACAAGATAGTGAGAAATTGATTTCTGAATACAAAAAATGTAAAAGAGAAAAAGAAATCAGCAAGGCTATCAAAGAATTAAAGCAGTCCTACGAAGCAAATACAACTAAAATTCCTAGAGAGTTATCATATCTTGTTGGGAAACATAGAGAAATGTATTTACACGATATGAAATTATGTCAAGAGTTTGCGGAAATTAATAGAAGAGCCATTCAGAGCATTATTTGTTACTATATGGGGTGGGAAGTTACAAAAGAAACGGAACGATTTCAAACAATTCACAACTACATTGAACACGATACAAATATTGTTCGTAAAGGCGCTATTTCTGCAAAAGCGGGGGAAAAAGTACTAATACCAATAAACATGCGTGACGGTTGCATTTTGGGAATTGGCAAGGGAAATGAAGATTGGAATTATTCAGCACCGCATGGAGCGGGACGAACTATGAGTAGGTCAAAGGCAAAAGAAAGCATTTTACTAGAAGAGTATCAAAAAGCAATGGACGGAATATTTACAACATCTGTAAATACATCTACGATTGATGAAAGCCCTATGGCATATAAAACAATGGATGAAATAATTGGAAATATAAAAGATACTGTTGAAATAGTTGACATTATAAAACCGATTTACAATTTCAAAGCAAACGAATAAAAACATTACCGACTAACAAGTGGAAAGGAAATAAATATGAAAAAATTATTTGTGAGTGTGCCTATGAAAGGCAGAACAGAGGAAGAAATCAAAGCAAGTATTCAGAAGATGAAGAAGATTGCTGAAATATACGAGGGTGAGGAATTAGAGCTTATCGACAGCTATATTGAGGATAACCCACCGAAAGACAGCAACGAAGGTGTATGGTATTTAGGTGAAAGCCTTAAGAAGCTGGCACAGGCCGATGTATTTATCGGAATTGATGAAGCATATGATTGGAATGGCTGCTATATTGAAAGAGATACAGCGCAAAGATATGGTATTAAAGTGCATATAGTCCAAGTAAGGGGTGTAATTGATAATTACAATGCACTTTTACAGAAATTACATCCGGTTTGCAACGACCCAGTGCTAACATTTTAATAAAAATTTACCGGCTACAGATTGATTGTAGTCGCTACCCTAAAACAATTATAGGCAGAGGTCTATAAGCACCTTTGCTTTTTAAAAGTGGAGGTGCTTTTCTTATGGCTAGTCAGAGCCTTATTTCCACAGTAAACGGATATGAAAACTACATAAAGGATAAAGGAAAAGACGAGCAAGTAATTAATGCCTATGTAGACGCTTGCAGTGTAGCCATAAATGGCGAGAAAGATATTGAGTATGGACTACAGCTCACTAAGAGAGCAAAAGAGCTTATAGAGGGCTTCTGCACGGCTAAAACAGGTGGTACGATTTGGGATTTGGAAAAATACGCATTCGACCACAAGACTACATATGAGCTGATAAACAAAAAATATGAGGTTTTGCTACTTGAAGCTCAAAACAAAATAGTTGACAGCTATTTTCAGTACATAGAGAAAAAGCGTGAGCCTAAAGACCGATTTTATATGCCGCGTAGGAAACAACTAATCAAAATCGGACTTGTGGACGCATTACAAGGCATGATTGATGATAAATACGACATATTGTGCGTGAGCCTAGTGCCAGGAGCTGGAAAGAGTACGATTGAGAAATTTTTTCATTCGGCAGTTGCCGGTTGGTTTCCAAAAGACTACAGCCTATTTTATTCACACAGTGGTGACATTACACGAATGTACTACGATGGAGTATACGACATTGTTACTAATGATGATGATTATGCATGGCATGACATTTTCCCTAATCTATCAGTTACAAGCACGAATGCTAAAATGGAGCAATTCAATATTGGCAAATACAAACCTTTTCCGTCAGTACAATGCACTTCTGTTGGAAGCAAGAATGCCGGAAAAGTCCGTGCAAGTAAATTTTTGCTAGTTGATGATATGATAGGCGGAATTGAGGAAGCTTTAAATCCCACAACACTTGATAAGTTGTGGGATAAATACGCAGTAGACGCGAGACAGCGTAAAACGCAAGATACGGACGGAAAGCCATGCAAAGAGATACATATTGCCACTCGTTGGAGCGTACATGATGTTATTGGACGCATTCAAAACATGTATGTCGGAAATCCGAGAGTCAAAACAATATCGGTTCCTGATGTGGACCCGACAACAGGGGAAAGCAATTTTGATTATGAGTATGGCGGTTTTACTAAAGAATTTTTTGCCGACCAACAATTACTCATGGACGAAATCTCTTACAGATGTTTGTATAAACAGGAACCTATCGAGCGTGAGGGTTTATTGTTTCCCGATGATAAAATCCGCAGATACTTCAATCTTCCACATGGCGAACCGGAAATCATCACAGCTCAATGCGATACAAAAGGAAAAGGCACAGACTATTTTGTTATGCCGATACTGCAAAAATATGGCGAGGATTATTATTGCGTTGATTGTGTGTGTGATAATACGGCAGACTATGAAATGCAGTATGAAAATGCGTCAAACACATTAGTCAATAATCAGGTACAGGAGTGTGAGTTTGAGCGCAATGCCGGTGGTGACAGAGTGGCTATGGAAGTTAATAAGAGAGTTGAAAATAAAGGGTGGATATGCAACATCACTGATGTACCGACAGAGACAAATAAGGAAGCACGTATTTTTCAGTGTTCTAACTGGATTTTACAACATATTATTTTCAAAGACCAATCACTTTATAAGCCTAATGAGCCTTATGGAGTAATGGTATCACTGTTGAAACGATATTCAGTAACAGGCAAAAAACAGCTTGATGATGTCCCTGATGTTTTTTCAAACTTCGCCTTAAGAATGACGCAAGGCAGTAGAATAGCAAAGGTTGAAGCAGTACACAATCCGTTCAGAGGAGGGCTTTATTAATGACAAAGGAAGTTTTATCACAGTATTCAGATTTGCAAGAGGAAATCAAAGAGGTCAGAAAGAAAATTGCTAAATTGCAAGACGACCTTGAAAAGATAGAAAGCGGAGAAAGCGTGATTGATACTGTGTCGGGCGGTATGGGCGGCACACAGCACTTCAAAATCGAGGGTGTACCTTATCCTGAATACGGACGCAAGCGTACACTACTTTATTCAAGAATGACTACGTTACAGCTTTTACAAGATGATTTGCTTGAAAAGACAAACGATGTAGAGGAGTTTATAGCAAGTCTTGATGATAGCAGAATGAGAAGAATAATTAATTTTAGATTTTTGGAAAATAAATCATGGTTACAGACAGCATATGCGCTTGGCGGTAAAGCCACGGCAGATAGCGTAAGAATGGAGTTTGAAAGATTTTTTAAGAAAATGTAAGTTTGTTCGTTCGGTTCGCTTAGAATGTGATAATGTGTAAGATGAAAAAAATGTAATTCGTTCATTGCGTAAAATCTCTTTTAGAAATGGCACTCACAGATTGTGGGTGCTATTTTTAGTGAAACGAGGACAACATGAATAATCAGAATATTGTACCAACAGGAAAACGAAGTGTAATGTGCCCTCGTTGCGGAAAGCTATTGACGTGGGTAAATAAAAACGATAAGAAGCACCACAAGGTAATGTGTACGCACTGCCGTAAGTGGATATGGTTTTGGGCTGGCACACAAGAATTTCAGATAAAAGAGGTTCCACAGAGAACTTCTGCAAGTGGCATGAGGTTTTATTGATGTATAGATATGCTCATAAAAACGTAAGACCTTTTTCGGCTGTCTGTCAGAATAATTACGGCAGACAAGTTATTTTTACACGTAAAAGGCAAATCACAAAAAACAACATAATCGAAGAACTGAATAAAGCACTTGTGATTCACGAGCAAAATGCTATTGAGATTGAGTATCTTGACAGATACTATCGTGGTGACCAACCGATTTTGTATCGGCAGAAAGTGAACCGCCCGGAAATCAATAACAAGATTGCTGTAAATCTTGCATATGAACTTGTTGAGCGCAAAACCGCAGAAATGTGTGCCGAGCCAATCCAATATGTGTTGCGTGGCACCGATAACCACAAGTCGGAAGAAATCACACAGCTTAATATCACAATGGATTCAGAGAGCAAACAGGAGTGCGATATAGACATACATCGTTGGAGAAGCATATGCGGTACCGGCTACAGATTTATCGGTAATGACGATGGACAAGGACAGTTGCTTGATGAAAGCGATTTCTCTTTATCGTCTGAAAATCCAATGTATACGTTTGTAGCATACTACTCAAACGGACGTCCGGCATTCTCTTGCCAAATCGGAGAGGACGAGAACGGAGCAGATATTTATTATGTGTTCACCGATAATGAGTGGTTTGATATTCGCAACGGCAAGATTTACGCAAGCGGAATAAACGGCAACAGAGCCATTCCGGTCATTGAATATCCAAACAATGCAAGGCGATTATCTGACATTGAAATGACTATTGCAATCACAGACGCTATTAACGTGCTTACATCGGACAGAATTAATGGCGTTGAGCAGTTTGTGTCTGCATGGGTGAAATTTGTTAATTGCGAGATTGACATAGATACATTCAGAAAAATGCGACAAGAGGGAGCGTTGGTAGTTAAATCTAACAATGGTTCAGACAACAAGGCTGATGTTGATGTAATGACGAGCGAACTTAATCAGACAGAGGGACAAGTGGTATTCACTGACCTTTTTGAGAGATTTTTAAGTATTCAAGGCCTTGCAAATCGCCAGGGCAACACAGGCGGCGACACCGGTTCTGCCGTAGAATTGAGAAACGGACATTACGATGCCGGACTTAGGACGGCTATTAATGAGCCTATCCTCAAGAAATCAGAGAGAATGGCACTTAGGCTTATTCTTAACAGGCTGAGAATCAATAAAGGCTTTACGCTTATGCCTAGTGATGTTGAGATACACATTAATCATAATAAGCTGGATAACATGCTTGTTAAGGCAGAGGTACTTGAAATATTACTTAGGTGCGGTATCAATTACAAGAGAGCTGTCAAGACGATTGACATGTTTAGCGACCCTGAACAAGTCACTCTTGAAAGTGCTAAGCGCATGGAAATGTTATTCCCGGAGGAACAGCCGACAACAGCTACACCTAACAATAATAATGATGATAAGAACAATGGAAAGACAGCCGATGAATAATTGGCTGTCAATTTATTTTGGAGCTTGATATGGCAGATGAAATCCACACACTTGATAAAAATGAAATACAAGACATAGATTACGACACATATTTTGGTGAGATGGATTTATCTGACGAGGAAAAGGAAGATAGAAAAAAACTTGCTGAAAAGTTTGAAAAAATCTTTGTTATGCTATTTGCCTTGTTATCCGGCAAGGAAGAAACAGAGATAACCACTATCGTTAAAGAATTTATCATCAGATATGAGAGCATCGCCACACAGTATTGCAAGGCAAAGAGAACGCCCTCATATATTACGGATTATGCCCGGTACATTGTGAATGAAGTAGTTGACGCTACTACACAAAATACTGAAGTAGAGTATTTTACTTCACAAAAGCGAGCAAAAAATGTAGCTGCGAATGAAGCTAATGCAGTCGGCAATTACAGATTGCAAACTGAAATGGTGAAACAGGGCTACAAAACAAAAGAGTGGCGCTCAAAAGAAGATTCACATGTCAGACCTACACATGCAGAAGTTGACAGAAAGAGAATTGATATTTTTGAGCCGTTTGAGGTTGGGAATTCACTGATGATGTTTCCAAAAGACCATTCTTTAGGGGCACAGGTAAAAGAAATAGCAGGGTGCAGATGTACCCTTAGATATTTTAAATAATCAGCGATTGTCAATTGTGGCAGTCGTTTTTTATTATACAAAATTTTGCACCTATGCGGTAAATAGGAGAACTCAGCAGGAGCGACCTGCGGTAACAAAAGCGTGAGTAACGGAGGTAATTATGACAAGAAATGACGTATTGAAACTATTTCCAGAAGCGACAGACGACCAGATTACAAATTTACTTAATCAAAACAATTCGGAAGTTGCTGAGGAAAAAAACAAAGCAAGCCAGTACAAGACTAAGGCTGATACGGCAGACGACTTACAGAAACAGCTTGACGAGCTACAAGCTGGCAACATGACAGAACTTGAAAAGGCAAATAAAGCCTTAGAGACAGCTAATCAGCAGATAGCCAAGCTACAGAAAGATAATGCTGTCAGAGATTTACGAGAGAGTGCAATGTCTGATTTTGGCATTACTGCAGAACAAGCAAAGGCAGTAGTAAAAGAGGATGGCTCTTTTGACACGGCAGTTCTTGGAAAAATTATGTCCGACAAAGAAGCCAATGCGATAGCGGAGTATGAGAAAAACGCACTCAAAGGTACTCCTAATCCAAACAATGGCGGTAACAATAATGATGGTGATACAGGAAATAAGACAAATGCTGAAAAGATAGCAGAAAGCCTTATATCTGACACACCTAAGAGCAACAACATTTTATCACATTACATTCAGTAATAACAGGAGGTAAAAAATGGCAAAGGAAATGAATATGCAGTATGAAAAGACTTCATACGCGGGAGATGTTCAGATTTTAAAGAGAGAGCCTAATGAGGCAATCCCACTGACACTTGATTTTGATGGTGTAACAACTACAAATGCACAGGGCAAGAAGATTGTCAAAGCGGGTACACCAATCGGAGCAACCGGCAAGGCTGACAACACAGCCACAGTAGTAGGCATTTTAAGGTTTGATGTAACAGAGGACAGACCACAGGGAGTGCTGCTTAAGAAAGCATATCTTAACACAAAGGTAGCAGAAGCACACTCAGGCGTTACATATGACGAAACAGTTAAGACAGCTCTTCCAATGATTGTATTTGAATAATAACAGGAGGTAAACAGATGTTAATTAATGAAGTATTAGACAGCAAGTCTATCGCATTATCAGCAACAGAAAACGCTAGTAATCAGATACCTTATCTCGGTTTACAGTGGTTTCCGGAGAGAAAGAAACAGGGGCTTGATTTAAGCTGGATTAAGACACATAAAGGACTTCCAGTATCACTTGCACCATCCAACTTTGACACAACCCCAACAATTAGAGCTAGAGAGGGATTAAGCAAGGAAAAAACACAGATGGCATTTTTCCGTGAGGGAATGACAGTTGGTGAAGAGGAAATGTTTGAAATCGAGCGTATTCAATCAGCAGATGACCCTTACCTTGCAAGTGCTTTATCAAGCGTATATGACGATACTAACAACCTTGTAAGCGGTGCGGAAGTTGTACCTGAGCGTATGAGAATGTCACTTCTTGCAACAAGCGCGGGCCACCCGGTAATCGCCATTGTGAGCGATGGTGTTCAGTACGCTTATGATTACGATAAAGATGGCTCATACACAAAAGACCATTACGCAAAGTTATCCGGCACAAGCATGTGGAGCGATACAGCTAATTCAAAGCCACTTACAGACCTTAACAATGCAAGAAAGAAGTTACAGAAGCAAGGCAAGATTGCTAGATATGTGCTTATGAACAGCAATACATTTCAGTATTTGCTTGATAATGCACAGATAAGAAACTCAATCCTCGCACAGAACCTTACAGCAACTATTGATGTTGACGATGATACTGTTATTTCAGTAGTGCAGAAGAGAACAAAGCTCACTATCGTACTTTACGATAAGATGTACATTGATGATGATGGCAAGGAGCAGTACTTCTACCCGGATAACAAGGTTACACTTCTTCCGGAGGGAAGTCTCGGTAGCACTTGGTTTGGTACTACACCGGAAGAAAGAACTGCAAGACAGGTAGCTGATGTAGATGTAACAGTATATGGTGTGGGTATCACAGTTGCTACAAAGACAGAGTACGGACCACCTATGAAGATGTCAACATTTGCTTCCGAGGTTGTTCTTCCATCATATGAGAATATGGATAGCACATTCGTATATGAGGTTCATAGCGAAGAGTAGGGGGCGCAACTATGAAATATCCATATATAGTGATTCATAATGGTAAATGGTATAACGCTGGCGAAGAGGTTCCGAAAAATAATAATTCCGGAGCTTCTTTTGATTATAGCAAGACAACCATTAATCGCATGTCTACATCTGATTTACAGGCTTTTGCCACAGAACAAGGTATAGACAATGCAGAAGAACTTACAGGAGCAGAGCTAAAGAAGCTGTTAATTGAAAAATTTGGATTATAAGGAGTTTGGCATGGAATACACCACATTAGAGCAAGTCAAAATAAGACTCGGACAATATCATATCGAAACTGTCACAAACGATGATGATACAACATCTGATGTGGTAGTGTTCGACGACAAAGAAGATAACCCACTCATTGAACAGCTCATTAGACAAGCCACGGAAGATGTAAAAGCAAAAAGGTGTTATCCGGACACTTTCACTGATGATGATATAACCGCTGATTTAAAGCAGTTTGAGAACGTCGTTATCAATCTTGCTGTCTACGACCATTCACAAGCCGGTGAAAACTACATGAGCGCATTGAGTGAGGGCGGAGTAAGCCGTACATGGAAAGATAGAGATAAGCTGTTTGTCGGAGTTTTTCCTTTTGTCAAAGTGCTATAAGCAAAAAGAAGATTGTGCGTTACCAATATGGTAGCAGGCGGTACACATTAAGTGGTGGTGGGCGGTGTGCCAATTACTAAAGACGAAAGGCGGTATATCAATGCCAATAGCAGTAATTATAAGCATTATTTCAGTTGCTTTTTTCCGTCTTTTTCGGACTGTTTACCTTGGGACTTAATCTTAAGAACAACAAAAAGTCTGACAAAGCAGAACTTACGGAACGTGTAAAGGAAAATACACGCATAAATATGAAACTTGACACAATATCAGGCAACACAGCAGATATAAAGAATGAAGTTATAGAGATGAGAAAAGAGCTTAATTCTCATGATAACAGGATTATTAAAGTTGAGGAAAGCGTTAAGTCAGCACACCACCAAATAGACGGATTGGAAGCGCGACTTAATGAAGATAAGGAGGTGTAGCAGAATGGATATAACATCAGTATCAACAGTAGTTGCAATCGTTGTAATTACATATCTGATAGGTTTAGGAGCCAAAGTAATCCCACACATTAAGGATAATTACATTCCTATAATCGTAGGCGTTGCGGGCGGTATCTTAGGCATTATAGGTATGTATGTAATACCAGACTTTCCAGCGAATGACATTCTTAATGCAATCGCAGTTGGAATTGTGTCCGGATTATCAAGCACAGGTGTTAATCAGATTTATAAGCAGGTAAAGAACAATGCTTGACATTAATAAACAAGCCATGAAGTACGCGCTTCAAGGTCAAACTGTCACAGTCTATGAAAAAGACGAGGACGGAAATCTAAAGTTTTACGAGACGGAGGATGGAGAGAAAATATATTACACCCATGAAGAAACAGGCTTTTCGGAGCCTGTTAATTTTCGGGCAAATATATCGTTTGACGGAGGAGAAGCACAGAACAAGGAATATGGCTTTAATACGGCTGATTTTGACGCTGTTTTGCTGACAGACAGAGGAGAATACCCTTTTAAAAAAGGTGACGTTATTTGGCTTGATAGTGAGCCTACAAAGGACGAAAACGGATTAGTTGATTCAACTTCCGCAGACTTTACAATAGTAGGGGTCAAGCCCTCTCTCTATTCAGTTAAATACATGCTCAAAGCAGTTGTGAAAGAAGTGTAATTATGAAGATTGACGTTTCTCTGACAGAAAAATCTATACAAGACGCGATAGACAAGCTTGAAAAATATAAAGACCGCTTACAGAACAAGTGCATAGCGTTTGTCGGAGAGCTTGCTAGTAATGGCATTGCTGTAGCACGAGCAAATACAGGCAATTTCGGACACTATATCACGTTTAGTTACGAAATTAAAGATACAACGGACGGCTGTACGGCTATTGTGCTTGCTACGGAAACAGGGCAGATACAAAGCACATGGCAAACGGCAGACGGACTCAAAACAGTTGATGTATCGCCTTTGCTTATGGCTGAATACGGCTCGGGCTGGAGAGCCAAACCACACTTTAATGATACAAGAGGCGGTCAGGGAACTTTTCCGGGACAGACACACGCATTTGACAGCGAGGGTTGGTATTGGAGAGACGAAAGTGGAGAATTACACCATTCATACGGCATTACACCTACAATGCCGATGTATAGCGCATTTTTAAAAATGGAAAATGACATTATGAAAACGGCACGGAAAAATTTTAGTTGAGGTGATAAAGTGGCGAGTCAAAATCAATGGGTTTACGACCTCGAAAATCTCACATATGCGATTGTAAAAACCCGATGTGAGAAAAAAATGAAAACTAAATATCCCAAGCTAAAATTCACGCAAGAGGAACAGTCGGACAGTGCAACGGCTAGTTTCCCGACAGTGCTTGTTCAGGCGCTCGAACCTATTGAACAGAATGAGGATTTAGAGTGTGAAAGAATAAATACAGTGTTATTTACGGCACAAGTAATTGTTACAACGAATAAAAGCCGTTCAGAAGCCTTAAATGTGGCGCAGACAGTGGCTAATGAATACAAAGCTATGTCATTTAAGCTGACAACAATCCCATTCGCTAGGAAAAACGGCAAAATATGGACAGCAACATTACGTGCTAGGCGGTCATTCGACTGGAATGATAGATTATAAGAGCCTTTTGGCTCTTATTTTTTTATGAAAAATTAGGAGGTAATAAAAATGGCAACAGGTTTAAAAAGTAGAATTGCTTACAAGACACCAACCGCATCTGCCACAAGTGGTGATTATTGGGCTGGAACTTACAAGCTCTTACTTAGAGCAAAATCAATTCCCTCACCATTCGGCTCACAGAACATGGTAGATACTTCAACTCTTGAGGATTTAGTAGAGACACAGGAAATGGGTAGACGTTCAGCCGGTTCCATGGAAGTTGAGGGAGCTTTTGAGAAAAAGTATAAGGACGAGATGGTAACTAACGAGGGCAAGAAGCTCGATTTTATTATTCTTTATGGTACAGACGGAAAAGGTTCAGAGGGTATCTGTGCTTTTATCGGTCAGGAATCATTCGCCCCAGGTGAGGCTTCTGATGACCACTTAACAGGAACTGCGACTGTATCAGTACAGACAGTACCTAAGTGGATTGAGGATAACTACGATGTTGCGGTCACAGAGGACGACCAAGGCTATCCAACAGCAATCACACTCACAAAAAAAGGGTGAGCCAATCGGAAAAAGCCGTAGCGGTTGGCTATGATGATAGCACGGCTGACAGCGAACTTGAAGAAACAATATAGTAAGGTAATTGAGGCAGTTTTAATACTGCCTCTTTCCCTATATAAATTAGGGAGAAAGGGAAAGATAAATGAAAATTAAATTAAACGGAAAAGAATACACAGTTAAATTCGGATACGCACCGGTATATCAAAATAGAATTATCCCAAGAGTTGTAGAAATGGGACAACAGGGAGATGAGCTTGAAGCGATTGACAACATGCTCGGCTTTTTACCGGAGTTTTTGCTCGTGGGCTTGCAAAAGTTTCACGCTGACGAATTTGGCTTTGAATTTGATGATAAAGAAGCGAAAGAGAAGCAATTGGTAAAGATGTATGATTTACTTGACGATTACCTTGACCCTGAGAATGAAGAGGGTAAAGATATAATGTCACTCTACGATGATTTGACGGCAGAGCTGGAGAAGAACAGTTTTTTATCGAAGCTGTTGGCGAAAGAGGAGCAGACAGCCAAGAAGAAACCAATCAAGAAGTAGAAGAACTTACATGGGATGTGTATTGCAACGAAATCCGCCCATATTGGCTTTTAGCAACTAAAGGCTATGGATTTAGCGTTGAGGACATAGATATGTCTTGTCCGGCTGATTTAGAGCCTTATTCAAAGGCTTATATGCTCGAGCAAAAAGAAGCTGACTCCAACATGTGGGCTTGGTGGGGCACATACGGATTGAGTGCAACTCTTACAGCTATCGACAGAGCCTTAAATGGCAACAAGGCAAGGGCAAAATACATTGAGAAATCATTAAATGAGCAGTACTCAGAAGATAACGAGCCTAAATACAAGGAGTCTAATGAGGAAATTGCCGTTTATGAAATGAACCAACGAATTAACGCATTAAGACAGTCGGGATTACCTGAAAGTCCTGATTAATGAGGTGACAAAATGGCATATAAAGGAATTGACGTATCGTCATATCAAGGAAATATTGATTGGAGTAAGGTTAAGTGGGCTGGAGTGCAATTTGCAATCCTTAAAATAATTCGCAAAGACCTTAATCCGGATAAGACCTTTGAGCAAAACTGGAAAGGCTGTACTGATGTAGGAATGCCGATACAAGGTGTTTACAACTACTCATACGCTACAACAGTAGACAAGGCAAAGACGGATGCGAACAAGGTCATTCAGACGCTTAACGGAAGAAAAACTTTCGTTTGGTTAGATGTTGAAGATAAGTGCCAGCAAGGACTTGGACAGACGCTTATTGACATAATTAACACATATCAGAGTGTTATCAAGAGTGCTGGGCTTAACTTTGGTGTATACACAGGGCTTAGCTTTTACAATCAGTACATTGCGCCATACGCAAATCAGATTAACTGTCCGTTTTGGATTGCGCGCTATCCGTCAACTAAGGGGATGTCTATTGGTGATGAGCCTAATAGTGCAAAGAAGCCTGTTATTCAACATTCTCTGTATGGCTGGCAGTATTCGAGCGCATTTACCTGTAGCGGCCTGAATAACAGCACTGATGCTAACTTACTTTATATAGAGCTTGATAAGGGCGATGGAATAGAGAATAATCCGACACCAATAGCAACTCCGGTAAAGAATAACGCTTGGAAAGGCAATGAGGAGTATTACCTCGATAATGATGATGTAAGAAAATGGCAACATGCTATGAACATCGGATTTGACACAGACGAACTTAAGGAAGACGGCAGATTTGGAGTTAATTCACAGAGATTTGCTAAAAATCACAATTTGTGGAGCGGTCAGAGACATAACTGCCCGACAGCCATTAAGTGGTTGAGAAAGACTCTGCATGACAAGTATCATTTTTACAAGCTTGATACTGATTACGGCAAGTGGACGGATTATCTCACCAAATGTGTCATGGTATTTCAAAAGAATAGGGGCCTTAAGCAAGACGGATATGTTGGATTGATTACAACATACTATCTGCTCAAAGACTAAATACATGAGAGCTACTTTAGGGTAGCTCTCTTTTTTATTACATACAGGGAGGTGAGAAAATGGCAGAGAGCATTGAGCTTCAAATCAAGTCGGACGCGCAACAAGCGACTAAAGCCATAGGCAATTTACAAAGTAAGTTGCAAGGGCTTGGAACTACTCTCAATTCCCTCAATGGTGCAAGCATAAGCAATTTTGCGAGTGGAATGTCACAACTTGCAACATCACTTAGAAGTGTGAGCAGTATTGACACACGTACCTTTAGCAAGATTACGACTAACATGGAAAAACTCGGCAACCTTGATACTGCAAGACTTGTCAGCTCGGCAAGTGCCTTAAAGAGCATGGCAACAGAATTGTCGGGCTTTGCGAATATCTCAAAGCAATCAGCAGAGATTACACAGCTAACGGCTTCAATATCAAAGCTCGGTTCAAAATCAGCCGGTTATGCTGCGGATAACATCAGAAACCTTGGCAGTGCTTTGAAAGAGGTAATGACAACATTATCTAACGCACCGAGAGTCAACAGTAACATTATTCAAATGACTAACGCACTTGCTAATCTGTCGCAGCAAGGCGCAAAAGTTGGTTCGGCTAGTAGGTCGCTCATAACAGGCTTTTCAAACACAACTAAGTCAATTAAGAGTACAAGAAGTGGATTCAGGGGCTTAGCTTCAACTATCGGTAAGTTTTATGCAACTTATTGGATGGTTATGCGAGCTGTAGGAAAAATAGGCAGTGCAGTTGATTTAGCAAGCCAACTAACCGAGGTTCAAAACGTAGTAGATACCACGTTTGGTGACATGGCAAGCAAAGTTGATGATTTTACAAAAACATCAATTCAAGACTTCGGAATGTCAGAGCTGACAGTTAAGCAAATATCAAGCCGTTTCCAAGCGTTAGGTACCTCTATAGGTATTTCATCAGAACAAGTGGCAAATGGTACGGCAGTGGCGAATAAAGCTCTTATGAGCCAAAATAACACGCTATACAAGACTACAGACAGTATGGCTGATATGTCACTTAATCTTACAAGGTTAGCTGGTGACATGGCTTCATTCTACGATGTAGACCAAGCTGATGTTGCAAAGAGCTTACAATCCATTTTTTCGGGAACAATAGCACCTTTGAGGAGATACGGACTTGATTTAACGCAAGCCACACTTTCAGAGTGGGCTATGAAAAACGGACTTGACGCAAATATCAAGTCAATGACACAAGCCGAAAAGGTACTCTTAAGGTACAACTATGTCATGGCAAATACACAAGCTGCGCAAGGTGATTTCGCTAAGACCGCGAACACCTGGGCTAACAGTGTAAGAGTCCTTAAGCAAGAGTTTCAAGCATGGGGCAGTATCATAGGTAGCGTAGTAATCAATGCTCTAAAACCATTTGTTCAAGCCTTAAGCAAAGTAATGCTCAAGGTTATCAGCTTTACAAGAACTGTAGCTGACGCACTCGGAGCAATCTTCGGATGGACTATCGAGATAAGCGGTGGCGGTGCTACTGTTGACGGCATGGAGGACATAGCTGACGGAGTTGGCGATATTGGCGATAATGCTGATAGTTCCAACAAGAAAGCACAAAAACTGAAAAAGACACTGCTTAGTATAGACGAGATACACGCACTTGACGATAACAGCGATAGTGGCAGTGGTGGTGGTTCGGGCAGTGGCGGTTCCGGTGGCGGTGGAGCTGGAGGTGGTGTTGATAGCTCGCTGAAAAAGACCGATGGATTGCTCGAAAAATACAAATCATCAATCAAGGATTTATACTCACTCGGAAAGTACATCGGTGACGCTCTTGCGAGTGCTATGGAGAGCATTGATTGGAAGAAGATTTATCAGAAAGCTGACAATTTCGGAAAAGGACTTGCAGACTTTCTTAACGGCTTAATCAGCCCAAGACTCTTTTATGATTTGGGTGCAACAATAGCCGGTTCACTAAACACAGCTTTGCATTTTCTCAATTCATTCGGTACAACATTCGACTGGACTAATTTTGGCTTGTCGATTGCTAACGGCATTAATGGATTTTTTGAGAATTTTGATTTTGCGTTACTAGCAAAAACTATTAACGCATGGGTACAAGGAATATACACCATGCTAACCACGGCAATTAAAAATGTGTCGTGGAAAGACGTACTAAAAGGAATTACGGACTTTTTAAGCAATTTGGACATCAAAACTGTTGAGATAATAGTTGGCACATTGCTGATAAAAAAGATAATTTCGCTAAAATTAGGTTCAGTGGCACTCGCTTTTATTGGAAAATCATTATCAAAAGCGATAGCACAGGCAATAGCTTCAAAAATTGGATTTGAGCTTGTAGAAGGAGCCGGCATTGGAACGGCAATAATGCAAGCATTTAAAACGATTTTCGCCTCATTGTCAACTAATCTTGGATTGCTCATAGAGGGATTATTTAGTGGCTTAAGCTTGGGTGATGCAATAACAGCCGCATTCGGAACAGGGGCAGTAGACCTATTAGCAACAATTGGTTCTGCTTTTTCGGCAATAGCCGGAACAATTTTATCTATTGTAAATTTTGTCAAAATGTTAAAAGACGGATTTAGTTGGATAAATGAAATTCTAATGGTAATAGGTGTTGCATTAGCCACAATCGGAGCAATATTAGCTGGTGTGGCAGCATTGCCGGCGGTAATTGTTGGAGCAATAGTGGCGGCAGTATCAACAATCGTTGTTTTAGTAAAAGATAATTGGAACACAATTTGTGAACTATTTTCAACGGTTGGCGATTGGTTCAATGAAAATGTCATTGAGCCTGTAGTTTCATTTTTTAAAGATATGTGGAAAACCATAAGTGGCTTTTTCGGTTCTTTATGGAAAGACATAGTAACTGTGTGGCAAGGAGCTTCGAAATGGTTTAGTTCCACAGTAATTGAGCCGATAGTTGGCTTTTTTAAAGGCTTTGCTACACGAGCACAACAGATTTTTCAAGGTGTTTGGATAATAATTCAAGCAATTTGGATAGTAGCTTCAAGCTGGTTTAATAATAATGTAATTACTCCAATTTCAAATCTGTTTAATTTTTTAAAAACGCTTATACAGACAACGATACAGACAGCAAAAGATTTTGTATTTTCAACATGGCAAGGGGTGGCAAGTTGGTTTAGCGGTACAGTAATACAACCGATTTCAAACTTTTTTAATATGTTGAAAGCTGGCATAACATCGGCACTTAGCGTAGCAAAGAACTTTGTTATATCTACTTGGCAAAGCGTGGCGGGTTGGTTTAATGGCAATGTTATTTCGCCTATCACGAACTGCTTTAATATTATGAAAAACGGAATTACAAACGCGTTTAATTATGTGTGGAGTTCAATAAGAGGCGGTGTCACAGGGGCTATGAACTACGTTATATCAAAAATAGAGAATGGGGTTAATTTTGTTGTCAGTGGAATTAATTCTTTATTAAGAGGATTTAACAAAGTTGTTTCTATGGCTGCTAAGGTGGCTGGTGCAAATTGGAACGGAGTATCGTTAGTTCCGAAAGTACATATTCCAAGGCTTGCTAGTGGTGGAATTTTCCCAAGGGGAGAGGACGGCATGGCTTTCATTAATCACAATGAGTTAGTCGGTAAATTCTCAAACGGCAAAAACGTAGTTGCAAACAACCAACAAATCACCGAGGGAATTAAACAGGCTGTCATGGAAGGAATGGCACAAGTAATGATGAACTCTAATGCCGGTGGAAACTCTGCACCACCTATCATTGAAAATGTGTTTAAGTGTGACAGCGAAACACTTTATCGCATGACACAGGTAGGCAAGGCAAAGCACGGACAACGATATATTGTAGCAAATGAATTTGGCTAAGACACTCACCCTTGCGTGGATGTCTTTTTACGAGGTAACAATATGGCAATGATGTTAGTAGACGGAGTGGAATTACCTACTCCGTCAAGCTTTGAATGGGGCTTGATTGATGTGTCTGCAAGCGATAGTGGACGTACACAAGACGGCAAAATGCACAAGAATAGAATAGCGCAGAAACGGCAACTTAAATTGTCGTGGAATGGTACAGACAAGGCTAGGACAGCAAAGATACTTCAAATGGTGAACCCCGAATATATCAGAGTGACATATCCTGACGCTATGAGCGGCACTGATGAAACACGTACATTCTATGTGGGTGATAGAAGCGCACCTATCAAGATATGGACTGTTGGCAATAAGAGGTATGAGGTATTAAGCTTTCCTCTCATAGAAGTATAAGGCGGTGATTAAATGCTTAACGTATCGGCTAAATGGCAAAGGGCAGTAATGCTCGATAATGACATAAACGTAAATTGTTTTGCTGACATAGTTACGGCAAGTGGCGAGAAAATCCCTATTAGTGATAGTAAGCTGTGGGCGAATGGCTTCGAAGTTAATGACTCAACATCAAGCAATGGTACTTTCACAATCGGGGCTTTGATTGCCGGAAAACTGAAAATTAAGCTGAATAATATTTATGAAGATTACAGCAAGTATGATTTTGATAAGGCAAGCGTAACAGCATATGTTTCAAAAAGTTTTTCTGACGGCACAACCGAAAAGCTAAAAATCGGTGAGTATAGAGTCAGCGAAACAAGCTATGATGGCTCACTCATAACGCTTACTTGCCTTGACAATATTAATAATTTCAATCGCGAGTACGATAGCAATTTAAGCTACCCTACGACAGCATATGAGGTAGTCAGAGACGCTTGTATTAAGTGTGATGTACCTTTTACTATGGCGAGATTCGATAACTCTGACTACACGATTAACGAGATACCAAGTGACAATCAAAAACTCACATATGGACAGGTAATAGCTTACATCTTACAGTTAAGTGGATTATGGGGCAAGTGCGGTCACGATGGCGAATTACTTATCGGATGGTATGATATGAGCCAATTTGAGAGTCAAAATTACAATGGTGGAACTTTTAGCACAAAAACTACACCATACTCTGACGGAAACAGCGTTGATGGTGGAAATTTCACCGACTATTCAAGTGGCGATAGTGCTGATGGTGGAACATTCACAGAAACGAGAAATTACCACAATATTTACACGCAAAAAGACTTGAACGTTGCGACTGATGATGTTGTTATCACCGGGGTAAAGGTAACTGTAACCTCAAAAGAGGACAAGACAAAAGATGTTAATGCTCTTGCCGGAAAAGAGGGATATGTAGTCTCAATCTCTGATAATCCGTTTATTTCGGCAGAAAAGGCACAGACAGTTGCAAACTATATCTTCAAAAAAATCGGTGGTATGAGGTTCAGACCTCTTGACGCTACACTCTTGTCAAACCCACTGATTGAGAGTGGAGATGTGGCGCTTGTGACAGACCGCAAGCAGAATACCTATAGCTGTTTTATTTCTAACCGAGCATTTACAGTTGGAAGCGGTACAAAAATTTCATGCGATGCTGAAAATGCTTCAAGAAATAGTGCTGATAAATTTAGCAATGAGACAAAGGCTATCGTACAGGCTAGGAAAGTTGCACAGGCACAACTAAGTGTATATGATAAGCAAATGCAATTGTTGACACAGCTAATGTCTCAATCGCTCGGACTTTTTAAGACTGAACAGGTGCAAGAGGATGGCTCAATTATTTACATTATGCATAATAAAGCCGACCTTAATTCAAGTAATATACAATGGAAAATGACAGCTAATGGCATGGCTGTATCAAATGATTACGGAAAAACATGGAAAGCCGGAATTGATAAAGACGGAAACGCTATTGTTAATATTATGTCGGCTATCGGCATTAATTTTGACTGGGCGCATGGTGGAACACTCACTTTAGGCGGTGAGAATAATACAAACGGCAAGCAGTATGTCAAAGACGCAAACGGAAAAATTCTGATTACGCTTGACAACAAGGGCATTACGCTCGCTGACGGAGTGAGTATTTCGTGGAACAATATCTCAGACCAACCCGATTTTGCAACAAACGATAAGTTAAACGAATTAAAAGACAATATTGGCTATACGCAAATAGGAAAAGAGTATGTTATTTCCCCAAAAATTGTAGGAGCATACGGCGAATTTACAAAAGCTTTCAATGTCGATGTTGTCAATCCGTCCACAGGACTCAATCAAAGTTTTTGGGCGCAAGACGCGGAAACAGGGACAAAAATAAGCGGAAATTACAGTGGAAATGATATTGATAATAATCTTACAGTAAATCCAGAGGGAGCAAACCTTTTTTCAAACGTTGGAGGACATACTAGCGGTATGGGCTGTGGCGGTGGCTTTGCAAGCATAAACGGTGAAACGGTTAATGTAAGTGGAACTAACGTTGACATTACCGCAAACAATTTGACTCTTAATGGGGTTGAAACTGTTTTTGGCTCAAAAACATTTACCAATGAAAACGGCTGGTATTGGAGACAGTGGACAGATGGATATATAGAAATGTGGGGAAGTTTTCCCGCGACTGTCTCGTTTGGCTCTAAATATGGTAGTCTGTATTATACTTATGGAAGCGTATATATGCCAGACGGAATAAAAAGTATCTTACATACTACAGGTACTGTGTTTTGTAGCGCCGGCGGGTTGTATTCTATTTTTTTTATAAGATGGAGCAGTAATGAGTTGGGGTTTTGTATAAACTCGGCTGCTGCAGAAACAAACAAACAATTGTATTTACAACTTCACGTTTTAGGCAAATGGAGATAATTGATGAAAGCGAGGCGTAATTTATGGCAATTCAAATGAGACGAGGGGCATACGCACAGTTTGACCCCTCAAAAATGAAAGCCGGAGAATGGGCGGTATCGACCGACTCCGACACGAAAAAACAGCAGATATGGATGTGTTTCGCACCCGGAATAGTTAAGCGAATGGGAACTGTTGAGGATTTTGACGTTGAAATTCAAAGACTTATTCAGAGTTACCTTGACGGCATGGCTCAATCCGTGTCACAGGCTCAAAAATCAGCACAAACTGCGACAGAAAAAGCTACCTCAGCAAGCAGTTCTGCTTCACAGGCTCAAAAATCAGCGCAAACCGCTTCACAAAAAGCAAACGAGGTCGCGCAAGTTTCAGGAAAGATTGATACGGCGGTAAGTCAAGCAAACGCAGCTACAAAGGCTGCAAATGAAGCTGCACAAAGAGCAGAACAGCAAGCCGGACTAGTCGAGCAGAAAGCAAACGGAAGAGGCATTACTTTTTCCGTGACAAGTGCCGGATTACTCAATGTAAGCAAGGAGGACTAATATGAGCGGAATAGACATTATATCAGACACAACAGGGCAAGCGATTGTTGAGAGTATTAAAGCCCTTGGTACAAAATTAAGCGAGGGAAGAGTTGTTTATGGTGTTCACATTAATGGCGCGGACAGCAACCCAAAAACAAGAGTAAGATATTTAGCAGACGCAGTAGGTATGACTCCGGCACACATGAATTTCACAAGCGGAACTTTTGATTACGGCTCATGGGCGAATGCCTTTTTTATGCCAAGACCATGTATGCTTAAAACGAATGGACAGGTCGACTATTACCTCAATGAAAACGACTTGGCTAAAAAAATAGATGGCAGTGCGTCGGATATAGCAAACGTTGATTACGATGGAAATGCTATGATGGAATGGGGCAATGGCACAGACATTATATGGTGGAAAATTGCACCCGACAAAGGCAATCCAAACAGTGCAAGCCTTTATGTTGCCAACTACCAAGCTGATAAAGATTTTAAAAATCTGAATTTCATTGATATTAACGGCAATGAAAAATCTCATTTTTACACACCAATTTATAATGGCTCGCTTGACAGCAACAATAAGCTACGCTCAATAAGCGGTCAAACAGTTATCAAATCAAAAACAGCCAGTCAAGAAATGACATATGCAAGAGCTAATGGTACAGGCTATGAAATCGAGCAGTACGTTGACAGGCTCTTGCTTAATATTTTACTTATCATCATGGGAAAATCTACCGACACACAAGATGTATTCGGACGAGGCATGAGCGAAAATGCCAGTGATGAAAACTTATTGCTTAAGACCGGCACAATGAATAGCAAAGGCTTATTTTGGGGCGAAAATGCCGGAAAAGCCGGAGTTAAAGTATTCGGTATGGAGAATTATTATGGCAATCAGTGGCGAAGAACAGTTGGGCTTATCCTTGCTAATGGTACGGCAAAGGTTAAATTATCCCCATCCGTAAAAGACGGAAGTAGTGCAACCAACTACAACACTGACGGAACAGGATATATTGAGATACCTAATTCAACTCCTAGTGGTACAAGTGGTGGATATATCAAAGATATGCTATATACGGCATTAGGCATGTTCCCAACATCAATTACAGGCTCATCATCGACCTATTATCCTGATGGTTGTTGGTTTAACATTGCAATTATAGCCTTTGCTCTTTTCGGTGGCGTCCTGGACAACGGCCGCCTTTGCGGCACGTTTTGCGTGCTCTTGAACATCGTGGCTGGTACTGCGAGGTGGCTCATCGGGGCTTCTCTTTCCTACAAATAACTTGCAACAGGGAAGAGGGAATTTCTGCCTAAGCAGAAAGGGAGAAACCGCGTTTCTCCTAAGAAAATTTGTAACTATAAACGTGTGTAGTTAATTTTATATAAGGGATTTAGTCTGCGCCTTTGCTCTTTTCGGTGGCAACCTGAACAACGGCCGCCATTGCGGCACGTTTTACGTGAACTTGAACAACGAGGCTGGTAATGCGAGGTGGAACATCGGGGCTTCTGTACCTATCATTCATGGAATAAAATGAATGCAGACTAAATTCCGTACCCCTTGGTAAAAATTAACTCGATGCAAGCTACTGCTAGTAGTAGGATATGGTCGAACGTGGTAGAGAGGATAGGAAGAGAATACGTATGAGAACATACAGAAATCTATATGCTGAATTTATTTCAGACGAAAATATAATACTTGCAATTAAGAATTTCTCTAAGGGTAAAAAGAGAAGAAACAAGGTTAGGAAAATTTTAGCAGACCTTGATACATACATACCCAAAATTAGAGAATATGCGATTAACTTCACACCTTTTGAGCATAAGCCCAAAGAAATATATGACGGAATATCACGAAAGAAACGTAAGATAGTAATACCGACAGTTATGGAGTCAATAGTACATCACATGATAGTAAACGTGCTTAAGCCCATGTTTAACAAGGGAATGTATGAGCATAGTTATGGCTCGGTTCCTAAGCGTGGCGGTGCGTATGGCAAGAAATGTATATGCAAATGGATAAGGCAGGGCGGTAAGACCATTAAATATTGTTATAAGCTTGATGTGAAGCAATTTTACGCTAGTATTCCACAGGATAAATTAATTGAAAAGCTTAAATCTAAAATCAAAGATTTTAAATTCATGCGGATTGTTGAAAATGTTATATACTGCGTGCCGAATGGCTTACCACTTGGCTTTTATACCTCTGTATGGTTTGCTAACTGGTATTTAAGTGAGCTTGACCATGAAATCAAATCACTCGGTATCGAACTGAAATATGCACGCTATGTTGACGATATGGCTATATTTTGTGCAAGCAAAAAGAAATTGCACCAGGTAAAAGCCGTGATTGACAACAGGCTTGCAGAATTAGGGCTGATAGTCAAGGTGAACTGGCAGATATTTCGTTTTCACTATTTGCCCCGAAATCCATATGTCGGCAAGAACGGAAAGCCAGCAACATATGGCAGACCACTTGATTTTATGGGATATAAATTCTATAGGAATAGAACTACCTTAAGAAAAACAATCCTTAAGAAAATAAGAGCTAAGGCAGTTAGAATATGGCAAAAAACAAAGGTTACAATATTTGACTCAAAACAAATGGTTTCTGCTCTTGCGTGGATTAAAAATTGCGATATTTACGATTATTACAGGGAACATATTAAACCATTTATAGATTTCGGAAAACTAAAACACAAAATTTCAACAGTAGACAGAAAGGCAAGGTGTATTGAATATGACAGAATACAAGCTCGTAGAGAGTATGCAATCGGACAAGCCGCTTGACATTGACACAACATCTTCTCCGAATATCGTTTATCAGCGAAAAAATATTAAATCGGTTGAAGCAACAGGGAGTGAGGACGATTTTACTTACAAGCCTAAGCATTGGGAGTACGAGGAGCGAGAGCTGACACAGGACGAATACTCACAGTATCTTATTGCTATGGAACAGGCAAAAGAGATTAACGAGCACTCCGATGAAGAAGCAATAGACAACTATACAAGGCAGTTAATGGATGAGGGGGTGCTTTAATATGAGAATATTAGTTGAAAGTCTTAAAAGGCTATACGAGAGCGACAGAGTAACCAAGGAAGAATTGCTCGACAGAGTGGCAAGCGGTAAAATATCGCAAGAGGAATATGAGTACATTACTTCGCAATTAGAATAAAAAAGAGAGGGAACTTTCCCTCTCTGATTATTGTCCTATAAATACTCCAACATCATCTGCGAATGGATTGAAATTGTAATCCATTTCAATACTTTGTGCGTTTGTTGGAACTTCAAACGATATATCGACATTTCCGGTTCTACCCGGTGAAAGCTCTAAAATCGAAGAGCTGTCAGTCAAATAAAGCTTGTTTTCGACTTGCACGTTATCAGCATATCCGGTTGCATTAGTATAAGAAAAACTAAATGTTTCGTCACTATTATTTACCACCTGAAAGCTAAAAGTAACATATTTATATCCACTTTTAGGCTTTTCGTAATCATAATTCGTATTTTCATAAAAATTAGTTAAAGTTACATTTATGTTGTCTTGATAAGTTATTCCCTCTCCGACACGAGCTTCAATCCTTTGATAATCTTGCGAGGAATCACCCTCTGTCTCGGTTTCTATTTCACTTTCAACTTGATTATTGGACTTCTTGCCACTTTTAGTGGTGTCAGTACTTGAATGGTCTACAAAAATCAATCCTAAAGCAGAAAGAACACATATCACAATAGCAACAATCGAGCCAACATGACGCTTTGGAATTTGTTCTGAACTCTTAAGAGCTAAATCAATGATAGCAAGTATCAGTGCTGTTATGATACATATTACATCAAGAAAAAGTGGTGCGCATAGTATAAGCGGTAGGCAAAAGCAAATAGCTATTGTGCTTAATACAGAATCTTTCTTTTTAAACGGCTTATCTTGTATGTATAAATTTACATAATAGTTTGAAGTCTTGCGGTCAACGAGATAGTTACTCTCGATATGCCTACAGACCATTTCCATATTGCCTTGATAATACTTATCTAAATCACCAATATTAACATAATGATTGTTAATGCAGTATTCTCTGTATCTTTTCATATAAAAAATCCCCTTTCTAGTTCTTTTATCCTATTTTATTCTTTTAGAAATCAATTGTCAATATTCGACACAATATTTATTTTTCCAATGCTAGACTAATGATGTTCTCAAACAAGAGAACTCTTCAAGTTTCGGTAGGGCGGTGGATTATTCTGCCGTCCTTATTGACGTTTAAGAACAAATGTTCTATAATTGATGTATCGGAGGTGGCATTGTATGGAATATAAGGATGAAATAATTAAAATGATTGAGGGCTTGGAAGATAAAGACCTGTTATTGTACTTGTACATATTTATTAAAGGAAAAATAGAGGCAGAGTAAAAACTCTGCCTTGTGGTTATATTTTCTTTTCCCAAACGTTACCGCACTTTGAACACACAAACTTTGTTTTGCCGTTCTTGCCTTTAATTCCGGTAGCAGTACCGACAACGGCACCGACAGGTCCGAAGAGACCACCTACTGTGTTGCCAACAAGCGCTTTACCGAATGAGAATTTTTTCTTGGTATCAACAGGTATGCCAACACCATCACAACCCCATTTAGGACATTTAACAGTTTTACTCATAATAAAATACCACCTTTCTTATTAATTTAATTTATTTTGAGTATTTTCATACATCATATCTATTAAATTCATAATATTTTCTTGCTCTTTATCCGACAATTTAGATAATTTCAACGCGTAGTCCTTGATTTTGCTATCCATTTTCGATAGAGCCAAGTCTTTTGTTGCCTCCTCGACAACTGAATGGTGCTCTTTTCCGGTAACTAAATAATCAAGTGAACAATCAAGACATTCTGCAATTTTTACCAGCTTAAACAATTTTGGACAGCTCTTTCCTTTTTTCCAATCTGAAAAAGTACTTTTAGGGAAACCGCCATATTTAGCCACTTCTGAATCATTTAACCCTTTTGAGTCTCTTAATTTACAATATCTTTCGTACATAGAAAATCTCCTTTAAAAAAAAAGTTGTGATTTCTCAACATTTGGGGTTGACAAATAAGACTTCCTAATGTAGAATAAAAAAAGAAGTTAGGAAATCTCAACTCAATAAAAAATAAAATTGAGAAAATAATATTATGTTTCTGGACAATTCATAGTATACACGATTTTCTAATTTTTATCAAGACATAGTTAGGATTTTTGAACTAAAAAAACAAAAGCTGTTAGCGTACTACCACCAACAGCCGTTGCCTAATATGGCACTTTTTATAGTGACAGATTTCATAACTATTGTCAAGAAAGGAGATGGGAAATTGAATAAGAAAAAACGACAGGCGAGTTTTAAAAAACTTGATACGCTCATAAAAGCTAGAAACGTTTCGTTTTACAAACTGTCGGAGGAACTCGGAATGGCACGAAGTACTTTTTCGGATTGGAAGTCGGGAAAATCAATGCCAAAAACAGACAAGTTAATTAAGATTGCTAATTATTTTGGCGTAGAAGTTTCTTATTTTATTGAGTAGAAAGGAGAAAACATGAACGATTTACAAATTTTCAACAATGAAAAATTCGGAGAAATTAGAACTATCACTAAAGACGATAAGACATATTTTGCCGGAAGTGATGTTGCAAAAGCGTTGGGATATGCAATACCTCATAAGGCAGTACAAACTCATTGCAAGGGGGTTCTAAAATGGAACATCCCTACCAATAGTGGAAATCAAGATGTTTTATTCATAACAGAGGGTGATATTTACCGACTTATTATGAAATCAAAATTGCCTAGCGCAGAGGAATTTGAGCGATGGGTAATGGACGAGGTACTTCCGTCAATCAGAAAAACAGGCAGTTATGGTATGCCAAAGACAACAGGCGGTCAGATACAGCTTTTGGCACAGGGCTATACAGAATTAGAGCAGAAAGTAAACGACATCAAAGATGATGTGAGCGAGCTTAAGGAAAACGTACCACTTTATAGTTGCGATATTGACGAGATACAACAGCACGTTAAGCGCAGAGTTGTAAATATCCTTGGTGGCAAGCAGAGCGAAGCATACAGGGATAACAGTATCAGGCATAAGACATTTTCTGACATATGGACGCAGTTAAAGCGTGAGTATGGTTGTGTATCTACTTATAAGAGTATCAAGAGGAAGTATATAGACGATGTGCATGAGTTTATTGATTGCTATGTCGCGCCTAAGTATCTTGATGAGCTTATTCAGGACGCAAACGCTCAACAGAGCTTTGCATAGTGAGGTGATTGTATGAGAAAAAGAACTTTAAAAGAGAAGTTTTGCACCGGCTGCGGCTATTCGATTTTCGGAGCATTGGCATTTGCGTTTTTCCTTGGATTATCGGTGGCATACGGAATTAAGACAGCGAGTATTATCGTTGGAGCAATCGTAACAGTATTTTGGCTGATACTGATTGCAATATGTCTCATAGAGGAGGGCGAACCGCATGAGAAGAAAAAGGATATTGATGTTATCGACTTTAATAATTGGAACTATGACCTTAAAGCCAATAGCAACGAAAGCAGATAGTAAAGTTGAGCTGACAGCCGGTGTTACTTCCTATTTAAATGATGTAATGCTAGGAAAGATTGAGCCGACAGTAGTTCAGAATGAGCCGGTTGTAGTTGAGCAGACCTATGTAGAGCCGACAGTTCCAACTTGCCGTAAGAAATACAGTTGTAGCCGGTTTAAGAAGCTAGGGCGAGTCAGATATGGCAATTACACTTATACGTGGTACTCACAGAGAGTGTTACCTGGAGGCGGTCTAAATATTCCGGGTAGACATCTGAATGAGCACGGATTAGTAGTTGATGAAAACGAGTACGTTGTGATTGCAAGTGATGATTTACCACACGGAACTGTAGTTGATACTCCAATAGGCATACAAGGGATTGTATATGACGAGGGAAGTGGAAATGGAAATCTTGACATCTACTGCGATTGGTAGTCAATTGAAACGTCAGAGTGCTAACGATTACCTACAAGAACTATATCGAGCTAAACGGCACAAGGACAAATCGTTTGACTTTCAAGCGTTACTAGATAAAGAAATGGAGAAACTGAATGAGCGACAATGTAAGAAGGATTAGACTAGGCGATACACGATACAGATTGAAGCCATTAACAAGAGAGCAGAAGCTATTGCTCAACAAAGCTCATTACGTGGCGAGCGAGTGGCTTTTTGTATCGGAGTCGGATTCATACTTAAGAGTAGTTAAAAAATCGAGCCTACACGGAAATTTGATTCTAAAAACCATAAACAAATAGAAAGAGAGGAAACGCAATGAAGATTACACATGTATTTGCACAGAATTTTTGCAAATTCTACGGCAAAGACACACTAGACACAGATTTTTCAATGAAAACCGTTTTATCCGGTCAGAATGAAGTCGGCAAATCAACAGTTAAGAGAATTATTCTTGATGTGCTGAATTGCCATGACGAGAACGACAGGGAAATTACAGGCATAAGACCACATGACGAAAACGGAGTCGAGATTGACGATGTTGACATTGTAAGAGCTGTTACCTTTGAGATTGACGGAAAAGCAAAGACTTTGAAAAAGATTACAAGGCAGAAACGCAGCAAAAAGGGTGAGATTGTAGGCAGTGTTACTGATTACTCAATCAATGACGTGCCGTATAAAATGGCTGACTACAATCAGTACATCAATGACAACATGGCAGAGCTTGGGGTATTACCATTTTGCTTAAATGCCATGACGCTTCTCAATAAGTCACAGGCAGAGCAGAGATTAGCACTTGCAAGCTATTTTGGAACACGTACTGATGAAGAAATCTGCGATATGTTTCCACAGTTTGCTGAACTTAAGCCAATGTTTGATGATGGCGATGTTGACCAGCTCAAAAAAGTATGTCGTGGCAAGCTAAACGGCACAGGCGGTAGTAATGGCTCAAAGGGACTTGTCAAGGAAAGAGACGAAATCTCAACAAGGATTGATACAATTCATTCCACCAATGAGTATACAGACCTTGCAGAGCTTGAATTACAGAAGAAAACATACGAGCCACAGCTTAAGGAAATTGAAGATAAGCTATCCGACTATAACAAGATTTTAGAGGATAAGCAGAAAGCCACAGAGGACATTATGAACCTTAAATTTGAGCTTTCAGATATGGAGAGAAAAGCCAATGCTGACAATCAGAAAAAGCGCATGGAGCTACAGTTACAGATTGACGGCTACGATGTTTCAATCCGCAAAACAGAGTCAATGATAAGAGCTAAAAAGGCTAACATTAAAAACTTTGAAGATTCGGTTAGATTTTGCACAGAGAACTTAGCAAAGGTACGTGCTGACTGGAGAAAAACAAAGGCACTTTCCTTTGATGAAAGCAGTATTAATTGTCCAATGTGCGGTCAGAGATTGCCGGAAGATACAATAGAGAGTTTGAGAACTGATTTTAGTGATAAAAAATTGAAGAAGCTTAAAGAGCTTGAGGATAAGGGCAATTCATTATCAAATGACAGTAAGGAACTCAAACAGGCTATTGAGGACAAGAAGAAAGAAATAGCTGACCTCGAAGCAGAACTCAAGGAGCTGACAGAAAAGCGTGATACTGTTGCTAACAAGTTTGAACGTGATAACATCGCTGAAGAGCTTGGAGACTTACCTACTGATGTTGATATGACAGGCAACAATGAGTATCAGACACTTAAAGCTAAAATCGAGGAAAAAGAGAAAGCTCTTGCTGATGAAAACGATACATCAGAGCTTATCAGAAAGCTCAAAAACGAGCGAAACGAACTGTTAAGGCAAGTTTCATCGGTTGACACAAAGATTGAGCTTGGTGTGGCGAATAACAAGCGTATAGACGATAGCATAGCTGACCTTGAAACAAAGAGAACCGACCTCAATCAGGAGATTGCCGATTGGGAAAGAAAGCTTGACTTGCTCAAAGAGTTTACTCGCAAGAAGAATGAACTCTTACAGGCTGATGTTAATAAGTATCTGAATTTTGCCACAGCAAAGCTGTTTAGACCACTCTTAAATGGTGATACCGAGGAGTGCTGCGACTTTGTTTACAATGGTGAAGCATATGCGAGAAATCTCAATCATGGTGCAAGAATGTTGACGGAAGTTGACATATGCCGAGCTTTTCAGAAAGTGGCAAACGTTAATTTTCCAATTATTATTGATGATACAGAGAGCGTTGATGATTGGAGAATACCACAGATTGATAACCAGTTGATTATGTTGAAGCATACACAGGACAAAGAGCTTGTGATTGAGGCGGTGTGATATGAAGAATGATAGATATATTGTAGAACGAGAGTTTGAACACGTAGGATATAAATGTGTCGTTACATTCAATGTGATGGGACATAGGTGCGGATATGTAGGCATTCCCAAAAACCACCCTTTATATGGTAAAGAGTATTCGGACTATCTTGAAATTAAGAAAGCAGATGTCGGAGACCGAAAAATAAGCGGTATTTTTCCTTTGCTTGGAGCTTGTCTTGATAAAGACGAAAGAATACGAATTGAAGCATATTTTTCATGCCACGGCGGTATTACTTTTGCGGATGGTGGAGAAAATTCAAACTATCCAATAGAAAGTGATTTATGGTGGTTTGGATTTGACTGCGCACATTGCGATGACGCAAAAGAACTTGAACTCGCTTATGAGAGATTTCCTAATTACAGAGAGAGCCTTGCTATGCAGATTGAGAGTGAAGGCAGATTTCACATTGATGGCTTGATAATCCGTACAGAGGAATATGTAGCAGAAGAGTGCAAGAAGTTAGCAGAACAGTTGAAAGAGTTTGAAGAAAGCGAGGTATAGAAATGAGTATTAAGAAGAGAAATTATTATATGGGTGGCAAGAAACATACCGTAGAGCTTAAGTATGACGGATATATGTATACAGTCATATCTGACGGAGTTCTATTCAAGCAGACAGCCAATGAACTGTTTGCGGTTCAGGTATTCAATGAGATTTAGGAGGAATAATTATGGCGGAGAATACACAGATAGTTGAGTATGAATCAAATGGGGAAATGGTAAAAATTTCTCCAACAATGATAAAAAGATATCTTGTAAGCGGCGGCGGCAATGTATCTGACGGAGAAGTAATGATGTTTATGTCATTATGCAGATACCAGCACTTAAATCCGTTTTTGAGAGAAGCATACCTTATTAAGTATGGAAGCAACGACCCAGCCACAATAGTTACTGGAAAAGACGTTTTTACAAAGAGAGCCAATGCAGACCCACGATATAAGGGAAAGAAAGCAGGAATTATTGTAATTAAAAAGGACGGAGCTGTTGAAGAGCGAGAGGGAACAATGGTTTTACCTAACGAAACTATCGTAGGTGGCTGGGCGAAAATCTTTATTGACGGAAAAGAGGACGAGTATCAGTCGGTAGGTTTTGATGAGTATGCAGGAAGAAAAAAAGATGGTTCGCTTAATAGCCAATGGGCGAAAAAGCCAGCCACAATGATTAGAAAAGTAGCTGTTGTACAGGCTTTAAGAGAAGCGTTTCCAGATAGATTTCAAGGTTTATATGCACAAGAGGAATTTCAAAATGTATCAGATGTAAAACTTGACACAGAAAAGGTTGTTGCTGATGAGATTAAAGAAAACGCAAACACAGTAGATTTTGACGAGGACAACATAATTGATGTAGAGCCGACTGACACAGCCGACAAGCAGTCAGAGGAGCTGCCGCCGTTTATGCAGAGTGAGGAGGGCTGATATGAGAGTAATTTCACAGGACGGAACAATGGATTTTTCGTATGAAATGAGTACGATTTTTATTTACGGAAGAATTGAAAATGCCATAGCAATACAACCTGTTGGAGACAGTGAGGTTTCAATAGTCGGCAGATATTCAAGCAAAGAAAAGGCAATTAAGGCTATGGAAATGTTAAGAGAGGCATATATCGGTATGCCTATCGTAATGCAGAATGTTGATATTTCAGAAGATGCGGCAAGGAAATTTGAAAGATTAAAGAAATGTGGCATTATGGTACGAGCTGAAAATCAGCCGTCAAAAGTAGAATACATTAACAATACTATCTTTCAGTTCCCACAGGATGAAGAAATCGAGGTGTAAATATGAAACAAAATCCAATAATATGTGCGTGCGAATTGTGCGGAAAACCACAGCAAAAAGATGAATCACGTTCTAATGAAAATTGGAATGTTTATGACGCAAAAGCTGTTTGTGAGTGTGGTGGAAAATTCAAAATAATGTTAAGAGAAGACGCGGAGAAATTAAGGAAGTGATTTTATGAAGATTATTAAAGGTAAAGAAAAAGAATACAAGGATTGGTACGACAAGAATAGTGACGGATACAGCAGAGCTTGCTTCACTTATGCTGAAAGGTGGGCTGAACTGTTAGAAGCAGAAATTGACAAGAGCAATGATGTTATGAAGTGTTTTGCTGATAATGCCTACAGATTGAGCCGTGAAGCAGACACAGAGGGCATAACAGGATTTATGTACGGATGCGCAGTTAGTATTCTTTCGCAGTGCTGGGAATACGGAGAGTATTTGAGAAAATGGCACAATAAAGAGTATGACTATGACGGAAAAGGTGTTGTTAATCCAGCGCTTATGAGGATAAGCAAATGAAACTTAAATGTTTAGGCTCATCATCAGCCGGAAATTGCTATCTGCTAACTTCCAACAGTGGAGAAACACTTATCCTTGATTGCGGAATACCGATTAAGGAGATTAAAAAAGGCTTGAATTGGCACATAAGGGGGATAAAGGGTGTGATTATAAGTCACACCCACCTACCCTAGACCATAGCAAGTCATTAAACGATTTTAAGTCAATGGGAATACCGATACTTGCCCCATATTTAGGCGATAGTTGTAAATCAATGAATATGGGCGGATTTACAGTAAAACCCTTTGATTTAACGACAATAGACGGAAGCTGGACACACACTAATGCAAACGGCGAGCCTTGTCCGATATTCGGCTTTCTGATTACTCACCCGGAAATGGGGAGAATGCTTTACATAACCGATTGTGAGGTTGTCAAGTGGAAGTTTAAGAACATAAACCACATTCTCTTAGGCGTGAATTATGACAAAGATTTAATAGACAGGGATAACACAGGCAAAGCTAATCACGTTTTCAGAGGTCACTTAAGCATTGACACGGCTTGCGATTTTGTTAAGGCAAATTATTCAGATAGCTTGCAGAATGTCATAATGTGCCATTTATCAAGTGAAAATTCTGATAGAGATAGTTTCATCGAGAAGATGAAAAAAGTTGCTTGTGGGGCGAATGTAGATGTTGCAGAGCGTAACAAAGAATGGCTACTTGCTAATCCTAATGAGTGCCCATTTTAGAAAGGAGCAGTAATGGAGAGATTAACAAGTAACAAAGAAGCATCTGATATGTCAATGATTGAGCTGGCACATAATAGCTGTTATGCAGATGATAAACGTAACGCAAGGTATAGAGATTACGAGATGGATATGGACGCGCGAGATTTTGCGAGAAGCCTTATGGTCACACTAGCAAAAGATGAAATGCCAATAAGTGACACGGAGTTTGACGAGGAAATATTAGGCAACTTGGCAATAGACACATTTTCGGATGTCCGTGGTCTAATTGCACTATTCTATCGTAATTTGTGGGCTATGGCAAATTTAAGAGAAACACTGAAAGCCTATGAGGACTTAGAGGAACAGGGAAAACTTGTTAAACTGCCTTGTGAAGATGTGTATTTCATTGTTGATATAAACAACCCCAAGTATGCAATGGTTATGAAAAGACCTATAAGAGAACTTGCGATATACGAGATTGAGGATATTGACAAGGAAAATTGCAAGTATTTTTCTACAAAGGAAAAAGCCAAAGCAAGGCTGAAAGAATTGAGAGGTGTAGAATGACAATTAGTGAGTTTTTCAAAGAGAAATATTCAGCAAGAAAAGATAAAGAAAATATCTATGGTGTTGGAATGAGTGATGCAGAGTTTCGTCATTTTATTATTCAATACTTGTTATTAGAAAATTGGTATGTTGTTGACCCAATAGGGCAGTCACAAATCAACGAAATAGCCATCAAAGAAATTTTAACTAAGTATTCCAAGAAGTTTAGACAGGAGCGCAAGAAATGTTTAAAAGAATTGAGGGGTAGAGAAAATGAATGATTTAATTAGTAAGTCAAGGCTAAAGAATGAATTATTAAAAATTCCATCTGAAATGGGATTAATTGAAAAAGCATGGGTAATACAGGCGGTTAATGAGCAGAAAATACAGGATAGTAACAATAACTGTAACTGTCAGCACAACAGCAATTCAAGAGATAGCGGGCCTTGTTGCGGATGTGATAGCGGGCACACCAATGCCGACAGGATAAGGAATATGTCAGATGAGGAGTTGGTTGATTTTATATGTTCGATAGAAACTTATGAAGAGGGTAGCATTAAGACTATTGAAAACGGGGTTCCAATGCACACAGTGACAGAAGTTAGGGAATGGCTTCAATCAGAAATGAAAGTAAAAGAAAGTGAGGAAAAATAATGAACAGAGTAATTTTATGTGGAAGACTGACTAGAGAGCCAGAAGTAAGATATTCACAGACGGCAAGTGGAAGTATGGCGGTAGCAAGATATACATTAGCCGTTGACAGAGCTTTTAAGAAAGATGGCGAACAGGCAGCAGACTTTATTAACTGTATCGCATTCGGCAAGAATGGAGAGTTTGCGGAGAAGTATTTGCACCAGGGAACTAAGATAATTGTTGAGGGTAGATGGCAGACAGGCAATTACACTAACAAGGACGGACAGAAAGTCTACACTAATGATTGCGTTGTTGAAAGACATGAATTTTGTGAAAGTCGTGCTAATCAGCAGAACAATAATGGAATTATGGGCGGTAATGCTAATTCAGACAGCTTTATGTCAATTCCGGATGGCGTAGCTGATGAGGGGTTACCATTTAATTAAAAGGAGCGTGATAAAAAGTGACAGAAAAAGAACATAGAATATTGCCTAATATTTCAGAAAGAATGTTGGAAGAAAATAGGCAGGCAGGATATAACCACGGATATGCAGTTGGCTACAATGAAGCTGTTGACGATACTGTAAAAGCCATAAAGAAGTTACATGCTTTTACTATTTTAGAAGAGGAAGAGATTGACGAGATGGCAAGACAATTAAAACTAAAGGCAGGTGGCAATTCTTGAGTTATCAGAACATAGTGAGAGCCAAGGCAATAGAACAGGAAAATAAAAAGCGACTGCTGAAGCTGAATCCAAAACTGAATGATAAAAGTGGAATATATTTTCTACTCCGAGAAGATGAAAACGGATTTAAGTACGCTTATATCGGACAGGCAGTACATACACTTAGCAGATTGGCGAGCCACCTTGTAGGTTATGAACAGCACATAGACCTTAGTTTACGCAAACACAAGCTGTACGACAAAGAGAAAAGCCCTTATGGTTGGCGAGTTGAATTTCTGAATTTTCCCGAAAGCCAGCTTGACGAAAAGGAGAAGTATTACATCAAGCTGTATGCTGATAAGGGTTATCAGCTTAGGAATGTCAGTTTAGGTGGTCAAGGAGAAAATCGTGCTAGTGGTTCAATAGGTGAAAGAAAAGCACCTAAAGGCTATATGCAAGGCGTACAGCAAGGCAAAAAGGTGTTAGCGAGGGAATTATCCTCTATCGCAGAAAAACACCTTAAAATCGAAATTAGAGACGATAAGAAGTTCAACAAAATATCGCAGAAACAGTATGAGAAATTTTTAAATTTGCTGAAAGTAGGTGATTCGGAGTGAACTTTACAAAGAAAAATGCTGATAACATAACAGAAGCGATACACGGACTTGATATTTTTACTAAAAATTGGTGCATGGACTGTAAACAGACAGAAGTTAAAAAAGATTTAATTTTTCGTTGCAAAGACTGTGAGTTTCAAATGAGTGACGGAAAATGCTTAGTTAAAGTTTTTGCTAATAATCATAAGTGCGATTACCCATTAGAAGATTTTGGAAGTATGGGCGGGCACTAACTGAAAATCAAAGAAAGGAAATAAAAATGGAGATAAACGTTGATAAATCAATAGTTTCCAAGAGTATAAAGCATTATGGCGAGGGAATGCAGTCTGTGGTGTGCATGGAAGAACTTTCCGAGCTGTCACAGGCAATTAGCAAGGAAATCAGAGGTATAGGTGACAGAAGCAATCTTGTCGAAGAAATGGCAGATGTAATTATCTGTTTGGGGATTTTGAAGCAGATTTTTGCGGTCACTAATGTTGAGATTGAAGAATGGGTGAAATTCAAACAGGGGCGCAACCTAAAGCGCATAAAGTACGAGAAAAAAGATTAAAATACATCAACCGAAACTTGAAGAAAATAGGAGATGATGATATGGCGATATACAGAAATGTCCAGTTGTCATTTTGGACGGACAATAAAATCTTAGATGATTTTACACCGGAGGACAAGTACTTTTACTTATACTTACTCACTAACCCACATACAAACATATGCGGTTGTTACGAAATAAGTTATAAGAGTATGTCGGACGATACAGGCTATAACAAAGAGACAATTATAAGATTACTTGAAAGATTTGACAAAGTACATGGTGTCATTAAGTTTAGCCCGAGTACAAAAGAAGTGCTTATTTTGAATTGGTATAAGTATAATTGGAGTAAGTCAAACAAAGTACTTACAGGAGCATGCAACGTAGCAAAATACATCAAGAATGAAAGCTTTAAAAAATACATTTTTGACACCATTGAGAGCGTTAGAAATAATACCTTAAATATACCCTATGAATACCCTATGGAGACATCTGTTTCTGATACTGATTCTGTATCTGATACTGTTATTAATAATATAGATAATAATAAAGAGATATATATAAATATTATTAACTATCTAAATAATAAATGTAATACAAGATATAGATATAATACTCCTAATACCAAAAAGCATATTAAAGCAAGACTTAATGAAGGATATACAGAGCAGGACTTTTATACAGTTATCAGCAAAAAGGCTGATGAATGGCTTGGAACAGAACAGGAGAAGTACTTAAGACCCGACACTTTGTTCGGAACTAAATTTGAAAGCTATCTGAATCAGCAGATTAGCAAAAGCACACAATCAAATAAGCAATCATCACAACTTGATAGAATTTTAGAAAGTTTGAGAGGTGAGACGATATGACGGAAGGGGAGGCAAAAAAACTTTTCGCAGTTATGACAGTGGCATATCCAAATTACAGAATTGATGATATTGAATGCACAGCTAAGATATGGGCGGACTTTCTTGGAGGATATTCATACGAGCAGGCGAATATGGCGCTTAGAACATACATAACAACCGACACAAGCGGATTTGCACCGAGCATCGGCCAGCTAATTAACAAACTGCATGAGGTTCAATTTCCACAGGAGCTTAACGAAATGGAAGCATGGTTCCTTGTTAGCAGGGCACTACGAAATGGCTACTATGGTGCGGTTGAAGAATTTAACAAGCTACCACCACTCGTACAAAAGGCTGTCGGAAGTCCTGATAATCTTAGGAACTGGGCGTTGACGGACAGCAAGAGCATTGAAAACGTAGTACAGTCGAACTTTATGAGAACTTATAGGGTAGTTGTTAATCGAGCAAAGGAATATCAAAAAATGCCAAAGGATATACAGGCATTGATTGAAAATGTCAATAGAAGCTTGTATTCAGCTCAAATCGGCTCTAAAAATCAACAGACGATAAAATTATCGCTCGAAGATAATAAAAGCCAAAATAAGCCAATTAAAGGTATTCCAATGCCAAAAGAAATTAAAGAACGTATCGAGCAGATGAAGAGATAGGAGGTAAAGAGGTTTGTGCGCACAATTAAAGCTGGCTTTACTCCTAGCAAAAAAATGATAAAAGACAAGTATTCTAGGCAGAGATATGAAGAACGAAAAGCCAGTAGCCTTTGCGTGCTTTGTGGAAAACCGCTTGATAGAGAAGGTGTGGTTTGTACGGCATGCAACAGCAAACGTACAGCATATGGCAGAGAGCTTTATAAAAAATTACAGGCAGTTGGTGTTTGCCCTAGGTGTGGCAAGAACTTGCTGTATGGTGACGAAAAAAGTTGTGTCGAGTGTAGAGCAAAATCAGCCGAAGCCATGTCAAAGATACGTGCTAATGATGTTGAAAAATACAATGAGCGACAAAAAGCATGGCGAAAAGCACGATACGAAAAAGACAAAGCAAATGGCATATGCACACGCTGTCGTAAAAGGAAAGCAGACCCAGGGCATACCACTTGCACATTTTGCCGGGAAACAATGAGAAGAGCACGAGTTAAAATGCCTGAAAGAACCGGCAGATATGAACAAGGACTATGTTTTTTCTGCGATAATCCGGTAAAGCCCGGATATAAGGTCTGTGAAATGCACTATCAGAAGAACGTTAAAAATGCAACTTGTGAAAAGGCAAACTTGGCACGGCAGAAAATAAAAGAAAGGAATTCACAATGGACTCCTTGAAAGATTTTTACGAGTTTTACCGACCACTGCAAAGGAAATATGACTTGCAAATGTTCTACAGAACAAATAGCAAAGAAGCAAAAATAGCTATCCGGTGGCGCGGTAAAGAACTTGTAAAAGTCGCAGAAGAAACTACCGAAGCCTGTTTTAACAGAACAAGACGAGAACTTGAAGAAAGAATGAAGAAATATGAGCAACAAACTGAAACCAAAGAAAAAGCACAAAGAGCCGGATTTTACATGGACAAAATCCGAAAGAGTTACGCTGAAAAGCAGTAATAACCGCAGAAAGCTCGTAAGGCGGTCTTTCACAGACTTTATGGACTTAGGCTACTATGTACTGTATTTACACCATGGATTTGGTAATAAGCGCATTGTAAGGCTTGAAAGAACCATAAACGAGTACCTTGACAGGGCACAGACTGAAAATGAAATGAAAACTGAAACACTTGCCGAACTTTTGAAAGTTAGATACGGCATTGATGTGCAGGAAGAGATTAATTTAATCCCAATGCAGCAGTTGATTAGGATTTATCAGAGGAATAATCCACTGACAATAAACGACACACGACAGCTTTTAAATGACACGGCATACAGCTACATGACTTTAGCGTGTACGGCACTTAAACTGATGTTTAAATTGTCGGTTAGAGAAATTAAAGAGTTTATCGCAGAATTTAGGGATTTAATCGACACGTTGTATAAATTTAATCAATTCGGTCTGACATTGCCAAAGGTGGCGCAATGCCTTGCTGATGAAGCCAATTACGTTGATGAAAGGTACATAAAGGTGATTGATTAATGACTTACGCATGGGATAACGACAGCACTCAAAATGCTCACATAAAGCAGATGAGAGACGATAGGCAGAAAGCCTAAATGGAAAAACACAGAGACAATAAGGCATATGAGAGATTCAAACATATGCCGGATTATGGGAAAGGGGTATCAAACAATGACAAATAGGGAAAAATTTGCAGAACAGATTTTAGACATTGCTTGTAGTGGTAGCAAAATAGCAGTTAACAAAGCAACATTAGAGCCGATAGCGTGCTATGAATTAGAGTGTAAAGATTGTTTATTCAATACTCATAGTTATGTCTATTGCGGGGATAAAACGGAAAAATGGGCGAATAGCGAATATGTTGAACCACCAATTGACTGGTCAAAAGTTACAGTTGATACACCAATACTGGTAAGAGATAGCAGTTTTTCCGAGTGGGGTAAAAGATATTTTGCGAAATATGATAATGGGGTAGTTTATGCTTGGAGCAATGGAACAACATCGTGGACTGGCGATAGGTGTACACCATGGAAACTGGCTAAACTTCCGGATAAGGAGCAGTAATGGAGAGATTAACAAACAGAGACTATGGAGAAAATTCTTGCGCAGTATATACTTCATATTGCGATGCATGTCATAACAGTGATTGTCATTGCGGACTTGTTGAAGATATGATTGAAAAACTTGCTGATTATGAGGACTTAGAGGAACAGGGCAGGCTTGTTATTTTACCTTGTAAAGTTGGAGATACAGTATATGTCAACGGCGTGTTGGGTTGTGGTGAAGCGGAGAGGTACAGAGTTATCCGAGTTGATTACCACAGTACACTAGGGACAGGGAGAAACGAGTTTTACATTGAAGCTTTGCTTTGTGCAAATCCTGATAGTTCAATAGGTTTTTATGATAAGCAGTTTGGCAAAACAGTATTCCTCACAAAAGCAGAAGCCGAAACAAAACTGAAAGAATTGAGAGGCGGAGAATGAATAAAAGAAAAGCAATACCTAAAAAAGTGAGACAATCTGTATATCTCATGTATAACGGACATTGTGCTTACTGTGGTACAGAAATAACTTACAAAGATATGCAAGTAGACCATGCAACACCACTTAGGATAGGTGGAGCAGACGACATTTCAAATTACATGCCAGCTTGTAGGAGTTGCAATCATTACAAAGCCACACTTGATATTGAGGGATTCAGAGACTACTTATCGAGATTGCATAAAAGGCTTATGCGTGACAGTATACCTTATCAAGTGGCAGAGCGGTTTGGAATCGTTAAGTATGTGTCTGACGATGTAAAATTCTATTTTGAAGAATTGAGAGGTGCAAGACAAAGGTAATACTTGTCCTACATTAACCGCACAAAACCAAGAAGTTGTTAGAATTGAAAAAGTCGGTCAAATATCAAGTGATGGTTCTCAATGCGGTACAGTTGTTTCTGATAACGGCATATCTGCTAATCTTGTAGCTGGCACACACGGATATGCGAATAGCCATATTGCCACACAATATCGTATCAGAAAGCTAACACCGAGAGAATGTGGACGGCTGATGGGTGTATCTGATGAAGATATTGACAAAATGGCAGCAGTAAACAGTAATACACAGTTGTATAAGCAATTCGGCAACTCGATTGTGGTAGATGTTATGTGTGCTATGTTTAAAAATCTGAATATCAAGCAAGGAGATAGCAATGAAGCACTACAAGCCAATTAAATGTGTAGTCTGTAGCAAGATATTTACACCGACCGCAGCCAACCAAAATACGTGTTGCGAAGCACACAGACAGCAAAGAGCTACAGAACTAAGAAAAATCAGAGAAAAGAAAAGGCTTAAAAGAAAGCCTGTTAAGAAAAACAAACTTGCGGAAATCTGCGAGATTGCTAAGAGTAAGGGCATGAGCTACGGACAATATATGGCAGAGCAATATAAAAAGGAAGTGATGATTAAATGAAAAATAAAGTAATTATGGCATTGGTTTTGACAGTTACATTATTAGTTGGAGTTATGATAGGCGGTTGCGGAAGTAACGTAAGCAGTACAGAAGCAAACACAAGCGACTCTGCATATTTTGAAAAGATAGGAAACCCTAGTACTGATGTAGCAGAATACAAAGATGTTCAAACAGGAGTACATTACTTTTTTAACTACAGAGGTGGCATGTGCCCTAGATACGATACTTATGGAGATTTATATGTTGATTAATTAGCAGATTTTAATTTGTAAGGAATGGGAGGGCAAATGAACAGCAGAACTATAAGTGATATAAAGCCGATTGAAAGACAATGCGTATACGAGGACAACAAGCCGTGTAACAGCTCATGCCGATACTCAAATACTTGTATACACAGTGCAAGCAAAACCGAAGAATAGGAGATAGGCTTATGAAGTTTTCAAAACTTACTAAGCCGGAACTTGAAGAAATTTTGAAAAATGCCAATTTCACCGATGAGGAAGCGGAAGTTTTTGAGTTGCTAGTTGCTGATAAAAGCCTTGAAGAGGTATCGCAGAGACTATTAATTTCAAAAACGACCACTTCCCGGAGAGTGGCAGACATTAAAGAAAAGATAGAAAGGAGTCAGGCAATGATTAACAAAGTGCCAATATGGGAAAAGGTAACGCTGACGATTGATGAAGCTGCGGAATACAGTAACATCGGAGTAAATAAGCTCCGAGAAATAACAAACAACCCAAGGTGCCAATTTGTTATGTATGTCGGAAAGAGACGATTAATCAAGCGAAAAGAGTTTGAAAAGTATATCGCAGAGACGATAGAGATATAATCAAATGTGGACTTATGTAGCCTTATGTGATATTATAATAAATTGCATAAGGCTTTTTCCATAAGTGAAAGGAGCGAAAATTTAATATGGGAAAGGACTTGAAAGGTAAAGAACTAGGCAGAGGCATTAGTCAGAGAAAAGACAAGTACTATGTTGGCAGATACACAACGAGGAATGGAAAGCGAGTGCAGAAATTATTTGCAAAACTACAAGAGTGTAAAAAGTGGCTTGCCGATGAGCAGTACACTGATGAGCACAGCAACCCCGACTTTCCGTCTGACATGTTGGTTGATGCATGGTTTGACTATTGGATAAGCGTTAAGAAGCGCACAGTAAGACCGAACACGCTAAGAAACTACACCGAGAGATACAATCGCAACATAAAGCCTGTTATCGGAAATAAGATACTGCGAGAGGTTAATACACTCCACTGTCAAAAGATAATGACTAATATGGCTGACGAGGATTACAGAACGGCAACGATATATCAGACGCGCATAGCGCTATACAACATGCTTGACTATGCATATCAAAGCGAGATTATCCCCAAAAATCCGTGCAACCGCATGGTAAAATCCGACATCGGTAAGGAGTCCTCAAAGAAAGAAGCATTGACGATTGAAAATCAGAAAAAATTCTGTGAAGCTATCAAAGGCACATCATATGAGTATCAATACAGATTCGCCTTGCAGACTGGGCTAAGGACAGGCGAGCTTGTGGGGCTTAAATGGGAAGATGTAGACTTTAAAGCCAAAACAATCAAAATTGTCAGGAGCTTAGAGTACAGGCATTCAACAGGTGAATGGCGAGAGGGCCCACCTAAGAGCAAATCGGGATATAGGACAATTCCACTCACTGATGAAGCCGTATCGCTATTGAAATTGCAGAAAGCTAAAAATGCTTCATTCAAATTTATTGACATTCAATGGAGAGACAGAGTGTTTTTGTGTAAGACCGGGGCGCCTGTGAAAAACAGCACGTATGATACCGGAATATACAAAGCGTGTGACAGAGCGCAGATACCGAGATTTTCAATGCACGTATTAAGACATACGTTCGCAACAAGATGTATCGAAGCCGGTATGACACCCAAAACCTTGCAGACAATCCTGGGGCACTCGAACATAGGTATCACGATGAACCTTTACGTTCACACAACGGATGAACAAAAGAACTTAGAAATGGACAGAGTAGCAGAAGCACTCAAAGTAATATAAAATAATCAAAAATATAGTATAACCAATCAAATTGGTACAGAATTGGTACATAAATCAAAAATAGAAAGGCAAAAATCCATTGTTTTCGGGATTTTTGAATAGGTAAAATCAAAAATGAAATTAGGCATCGTTGCTACGAGGGGTATTTAACATAGTTCATTATATCCTCACAAACCGCAACATACCTCAATTTTACGATGTTTCACATGAAATCTTAATTTTATATAATTCGTTATATATTCACATAAATAAACAAAAAATGGTACACTATTGGTACATGAATGGTACATGGAAAAACCTTATGCATGACAATAATTAGAGAAGAACATGGAAATGCTCTTCTCTTTTTTTATGCAACAATTTAGGCATAAGGAGATGATGTTATGTTTGACGATGATGTGAGAGAAAAAATATTTGCTAAAAGTGAGTTACAAAAAATCGACCTAATGACATTATCCCTTGTCATTAAAGCGATAGAGGAAGTTTTGGAGGAAAACAAAGATGAACATGCCGTATCAGCAACCAATGATGAATTATACACCTAATTATGGAGCATATCAGTACAACCCAATGGCAAGCTATCAGAGATACCAACAGCCCGAACCGACACAAGGCATAAGTGGCAGAGTAGTACAGGCAGTTGAGACTATTAATCCCAACGAGGTGCCGATGGATGGCAGTGTAGCATTTTTCCCAAAACAGGATTTAACAGAGATATATGCCAAGAGCTGGAATGCTGACGGAACAATACGCACATTGACTTTTAAGCCGATTTTAAATGATAAGACAGACATTTTATCAGGTGACACGGAAAAACTTGAATTTGACCTATCAGAGAAAGCCACAGAGGGTATTATGGCAAAGCTCAACGAACTATCAGAGAAAATTGAGCAATTATCTTTAGGGGCACAAAGAAAAACTTCACGAGCACAAAACAAGGAGAGTGAAAAAGCATGAATGTAATGGGAATAATGCAACAGATAATGAGCAATAATCGTGTAATGGGAAATCCAATGATTAAGAACGCAATGAGCATGGCTCAAAGCGGAAACAGCAAAGGAATTGAGCAAATGGCAAGAAACCTATGCAAAGAAAAAGGCATTAATCCTGATGATGTAATGAAGCAGATTAGAGGTAATTTTGGGATATAGCATATGAGAGAATGCGCGCAACTCTTTATGGAATAAATTTTGGAGGTAAAACAGATGTTCAACACAGGAAATTGTCCAAGCGTACCTATTGTGGCGAATTTGGACGGAAACAACGGAAATAACTGGAATGACGGCTCATGGCTTTGGTTCCTTATCGTAGTATTTGCGATATTTGGAGGCTGGGGTAATGGCTTTGGTGGTTTCGGTGGCACTAATGGCGGTGTCGGCAGTGAAATTCAGAGAGGCTTTGACAATCAGGCGGTTATCAGCAAGTTAGACGGCATTTCCAACGGACTTTGTGACGGCTTTTATGCCATGAACAACAGTATGCTCACAGGCTTTAATGGTATTAACACAAATATCATGCAGACAGGCTACGGCATACAACAGGCGGTAAACGCTGATACAGTTGCTAATATGCAGAATACCAACGCTTTACAGTCACAGCTTGCTAACTGCTGCTGCGAGACGAGAGAAGCCATTCAGGGTGTAAACTACAACATGGCTACACAGGCAAACACATTGCAGAATACAATGTGCAACAACACAAGAGATATTATCGACAGCCAGCAGGCAGGCACGAGGGCCATCCTTGATTTCCTGACAAATGACAAGATAGCAACCTTACAGGCAGAGAACAATGATTTACGCAGAGCTGCTTCACAAGATAGACAGAACGCACTTCTGACTACTACAATGGCAGCGCAGACAAATCAGATTATTGACGCAGTAAGACCTACACCGGTTCCATCATTCCCGGCTTCTAACCTTTATGGTTATGCATATGGCTGTGGTTGCAATACCGGCTGTAGCTGCTAAAAATAGCTGCTACGCAAAAATGAATAATTGAGTATCTTAATTGAGTTAACTCAATCTAAACCAATTAAAAACCCAATTTTTAGTCCAAGTTTAGTCTAAGCTTAGTCCAAGTTTAGTCGAGAGTTAGCCGAGATTATGTCTGCTAAGCAGTATTACTTATAACCCAAGGGCAGACTATAATGTTTGCCCTTATTTTGTGAAAGAGAGGTAAAGATAATGGAAATAACAGGAATTGCGTTACAAACAGTTGCTGCCGGAGAAGATGTGGCATTTACAGAAACACCGGTATGTGGAACTAAATGTATAGTTCACAGACAGGGAAGTGGAATTATCAAGCTAAGAGGTATTACTAATCAGTGCAAGGCTAGATTTTTAGTATCGTATTCCGGCAACATTCAGATACCTACAGGCGGTACAGTTGAAGCTATTTCACTTGCCATTGCAGTAGACGGAGAGCCTTTACAGTCAACACGAATGATTGTAACACCGGCAGCAGTCGAGAATTTATTTAACGTTTCGGCTCAGGCATACGTGGATGTACCTTGTGGCTGTTGCAGTACTGTAGCGGTTCAGAATACATCGGCACAGGCTATTGAAGTACAGAATAGTAACTTAATCGCTGTTCGTGAAGCGTAGGGGGTGAGAGTATGCACATTGAAAGAATGCACAAAATGCAAGAGTGTCTTACAGAGAAAGCTGTCAGCGAGTTTGAAAAGGGCATTGAAAATGTTGACACTTCTGAAATGGGCGAGGTCGTGGATATGATAAAAGACCTTGCAGAAGCTGAGTATCATTCAATAATTTCCAAGGCTATGAAAAAGGCTGATGAAGAGGAAGAAGAGTACGATAAAGAACTCTTAAGAAGTCTTAAGGCAGAATACGGCGAAGAAAGTGGTAGAAGATATTACGACCAATATCGCTATGCAAATGGCAGATTTGCCCCTAAAGGCCGTGGAACACGTAGAGGATATGTGGAACCGCCTTATTATCATATGCCGGTAAACTACAACGACATGGAGTATATGCGTGACATAGATAAGAGCCGAGGTAAGATGTACTACTCTGAACCAATTGCACCACATGTGAGTGAAAGCAATTATGACAGAGCAAAGAGACATTATACCGAGACAAAAGAAATGCACAAAGGAGCTTCTACAGAGGACAAAGAGCATAAAATGAAAGCCCTTGACATGTATATCCGTGAATTGAGCGGAGATATATCGGAGCTTTTAAATGACATGACGCCCGATGAACGCAACCTTTTGCGCACCAAGATGAGCAATCTTGCGTCAAAACTGTAATTATTAAGGCTATGGGTAGTAATGCTCATAGCCATTTTTAGAGGGTATAAGCATGGATATAAGAGTTAATGATACATTGTGGCACATACAATTTAAAAAGCCCACATCAAGTGAATTAAGGCGGTCAGACGGCACAATAAGCCTAGGAGTAACCGATAATACAACCAAGACAGTGACGATAGCTGATAATGTGTCTGATTACATGGCTGACAGGATACTATGTCACGAGCTAGTGCATGTGTACTCGTTCTCATACGGCTGTGACATTGACATAGAGACAGAGGAAATAATCGCAGACTTTATGAGCTTGTATGGGCGGAATATTGTATACACGGCTGACAAAATATTTAATTTATTGGAGCAAAAATATGGATAAAATAGACAAACTATTAGAATACATACACCGGACTAATCCGGAAATGACACGGCAGAAATTGATTGAAAAGCTAGGAGAGAGTGACTACAGTGCTAAGAGCATTTATTTTTTGGCAGTTCAAAATTCAAATTCCTAAAAATTTTAGGATGAAAAAAGTGCCCCCTACCTTTTGGGTTTTTCGATTTCAAAAATCCGTTCGCAAAATTTTACAAAAACTTGTCGAGAACTTGCAAAGAACTCGCACCGCACTTTAATTGAGTAAAGTTTTCTGAAAATTCAAACATTTTCCATGAGTTGGTGCGCCCGACTTGTTAGATATTGCACCCGGCACAACTTGCCACGGCTTGACGGCTCGCAATGCTATAATTATATTTTTAGACATTGTAAACGGCTTGTTTTGTGGCTTATTTTAGCGCGCTTAATAAAATCCATGTTAGCACGTTTAAAAGCCCTTAAAACGTCAAATGCACGGCTTCAAATGTGTATATCATAAAATCATAGAATATTTTTGTTAATTTGTCAATGTACTACAGCACCCGGACTTATAGCCGGACAACTTGCGACAGCTCGACAGCACGCCAAAAAGGGATATAAAAATATCCCTAATGATAACAAGTAATATATTTTCTGGCTTGATAGTCACAAAACAGTGTGACCGGGCGAACATGCGCGCGCTTTTCTACGACTTGCAACCATTCACCACTCCTTTGAACTGTTATTTTTAACTCGCGTGACTCCATCCATTCTATACAATCGTACTTGATATAACTAAAGTCGCTTATTTTCGGCACTTCATAGCCTAGAGCCTGAACACGCTTATATATTTCCTTTTTCCCCAAATACTCATATTTTGACATAATAACCCCCCTAACTATAGCAAGCCTTAATAATAGGGCTTATATAGTTCTCGTGATTCAGAAAATTAATAAAAGCTGTTCGCCGGTATTCCTTGCCACCGATGAGTGACAAAACATCGTCACACGTGCCAAAATCCGCAGCAGCTCTGAATATATCTGTTATCGCTTTTCGCGTTTCTCGCTCGCTTGCCTGATATTCCGGCGCACTTTGATATTTGCCGTTGTAGCGTGCTCTAATTTCCATTTCTACAGCGTCAAGACTTTTTAGCTCGTTGTCCATTCATTAACCCTCTTTTCCGTTTTAGTACATGGTTTATAAGTTGTTTTTGACCTTTTCGCGGTCTGTCGTGCGTTAATCTGTTTTTATTAGGTGTAAAATAACGCAAATCACCTATAAAGGGCGCACAATTATTTGTTCAAGCATTGCACCTCTTGAGCCTGATATAAATATAAAGGCATTTATAAGACCTCTTGGCGCGATTATTTACCGGACGCGCGGACGGAGTGCAATATATACAGCCGTAAAGCCGTATAAAAGCACCTATGAATAAAATAATTAAATTGATAATATAAGACCTGAAAAGCCTTATATATAAAGCTAATAGCCGGACTTGTACCGGCTGGAACCCACAGCAAGCAAAAAGGGCGGATTTACTCCGCCTTAAATGCTTTTATTCTTTCAGTAAATTTTCACGCAAAAACACAAAACCTTTAAGAGTTCCTGAACCAATCGCCACGTCATCAATACCGCAGTCAAACTCACATTCGTGTCGTTCTTGCAAATCGTGCATTCTTTCAAAATTGTCATTTGTAAAGGCATTTTCAAAGTTATACATAACAATATCATCTGAATCACATTTTTTTAATTCCTCAATCAATTCTTTAACTTTCATAAATTATTTTATACCTCCATAAAGTAATTTTTCGGAGCGATTTTTTCAATAAACCACTCCGCAGACATTCCATTTTTTAAATGTTCCATATTTTCAAAAATCCGTAAAGCCATTTCTTGTGCTTCTTTCTGTTCATAGCCTTTTTTCATAATCATTTTACTCGCCTTTATAATATTGTTATATGTCTTCCTTTTCATTTTGTCCACCTCTCTAATAAAAAAATAAAAACAAACCACCATAACCAATAACAAGGCACGATATAAAAAGGCTTAAAGCCTTTAAAATCTCTTTTAAATCGTCCATAGTTGCCCCCCTTAAATTCATGCTGCTTCAATGCTAACAATTGCTTTCCTGATGTTTGAAAAGTGAAAAAGTTCCCCAGTTTCGATATTTTCAAATATTACAGATGGCGCAAATGTTTCAAATGGTGCAAATATTTCGCCGTTGCAACTGTATGGTAACTTCTCCGTATTCCAGTCAATTCCAAGCTTTCCGTTTTTCTCGTACACGCAAAAAGTCTTGCCGTAGTTTCCGGTTTTTATTTCCTTATTGCTTAAGTCATATAAATGTACTTTAATTATATCGTTTGTCCTCATTTTTCCCACCTCTTTAATATTTTCCCGGGGAATCGAACCCCGGAAAAGTTAACTTTACTAATTTGCTAAAATCTGTCTAGCTGTATTAAATACGTAAAGCCGGTTGAAGGCGTGGCGCTTGAAGTCTCCATTTTCTGCAATTGTGCGCCCAATATTTTCATATTTGAGACTTACAACCGTTAAGTATTTCTCTAGCAGCTCATCCGGGCATTTTAGGCACTCAATAGCGCTTTCTATTGTGCTTTTATTGCTATTGCAGTGTATGCCCTCAATACGTATTTCTTTTTCTTTTTGCAGTTTGCCAAATTCTTTCAGTAGTTCCGCTTTTGTCATATAATCAACCATCCTTTCATTGTTTGCCCTGTCTCATCGGTGCAGGTGGGGCAATTCCTACAGACCGCCAAAAGTGGCGGTTTCGACTAGTATTTGCCAGGCTTTTCATAACGGATAATTGCGACCGTTTCGCCTGTGCTTGCAAGTGTTCCCCAGCCGTTCCACATAGGACCATTTAAACCTAATAACTTAGGCTGGTTATAAAGTTCTTCTCTCTGACTTTCTGCCATTCTGCCGTCATTATAGCCATATATAAGGGCTTCAAACTCTGCCGCTGTTTTGATTTCCGTTGGTAAATCGTAAACGCATTTATTGCCGTTTTCTAATGTTCCTATAATCATTTTTAACCCTCCTCATTCTGTAATTCTTTTAAATATATCTATTGTTTTGCGTGCGCTTTCTCTTCTCTTTTCAGCTATATAACTATGGCGCTTGCTCTTTAGGGCTTTTTCTGCTTCCTTAAGGCTTACAACTCCCCAGCCTGCGGCCTCTCTTAATAGTTTAACTTCTTCTTTGGGTAGCTTAATAGCTCTTAAAGTGTCGGGATTGATAGAGTAATTATCTTTAATTCCTGGATATAAATCTTGACAAAGTGGGATATATTCGTCACTTCCCATATTCTTGCCAATACTCCATATATAGAAATTGAATGGCATTTTTTTAACTATTTTAAAAACATCCGTGTTCCAAATATTCTCACTTATGATAGTATCTCCTTTAACTTCAAATCTCATAATTTTGCACCTATTCGGGAAATGTGATATAATTCCCTCACCTTTCATATTATTTTGTTTGGTGCTCATCGTGTAACTTTGGACGGCTGCGCGATGAGCTTTTTTATTTTGTTCCTTGCCTTTCGGCTTGACATTATAATAACACTGCATTTATGTAATGTCAATACATAAATTAAAAAATATTGCAATAAAATTTAATTACATTAATGTAATAATAAAATCAATAATAAATGAATTAATGCATATAATAAGAAATAACTATTATTATTTATATTATGTAATGAATTGTTATTGACATAATAATTTAATTATTATATATTTATGTATAGCAATATTATTTATAGTATTATTGCCAGTGATTATTGATATTATTAATTTATATAATGAGGTGTAAAAAATGGACGAAAAGAAAATTATTGAAAACTATAAAAAGCGTATACAGAAGCAGAACGACAGAATAAGAGAGAGTTACGACAGAATAAGCGTTACTTTGCCAAAGGGCACAAAAGACCGGATACAGGCGCAAGGGCTGACGATTAACGGATTTGTAAATCAATTAGTATTGGAGAAGCTGGACGAGCTGGAAAACAATAATAATGAGTGCCCATTCTAAAATAATTGTAATTATGTATTACATTTATGTATTTAATATGTTAATATATCAGTATAGCAATTAAATATTATTTTTGTTGGAGGTATAAAGAGTATGAGAAAATTTAAAGTTGGTAAATAATTAATATATATGTGTGTGATGTGGTATACATTAATTAATACAGTCATTGTTATATATCCAATAACCAGTATATTGAC